>Ga0209631_10002067_pt1 | contig 24547 bp, 21 predicted proteins | sample COG_08_FD_184752 | JGI IMG/M metagenome (GOLD analysis project Ga0209631, IMG submission 184752) | Pelagic Microbial community sample from North Sea - COGITO 998_met_08 (SPAdes) (version 2) | ecosystem: Environmental > Aquatic > Marine > Neritic zone/Coastal water | place: Helgoland, sampling... | reverse complement strand
ATAGTTGCCAATGACGAAAACTACGCGCTAGCTGCCTAAAAACCTAACCTTCGGGTTAATTTTTATTTAGCTTACCTCGGGGCGGATGTGCCCATGTATCTAAACCGAGGGCACGACTCATGGGACCGCTGTCAGACCCCGCTTGTGGTTAAAGCAGTTAAAATTAAAGCAAGCTCGCCGTTTAATCCCTGTTTGCCGGGCCAGTGAACGGTTAAATAATAGACAGACTATGCATGTAGAGCCGAAGGCAGAGAACTGACGGACGCGGGTTCAACTCCCGCCACCTCCACCAAATCAACATCCAGTAGCGCCCAGCATTGTCTCATAAATCCCCTAAATTCCTGGGTTTTGCATCCAATGCATTGATGAGCTTCTGCAGACACCTGAGCTCCAACGGGGGAGGTTTACCCAGAGAAGCGCTGGCAGGGTCGTTTCATAGGAGTAGCGACCGCAAGCCCATCAGAGAGACTGCGGTTTGTGGCCTTGCCGCGATTTAGGCTAGAGTCATTTTTGAGGGCTCATTCAACTGAAATCACGGGAGCAAGACTGATGGTTTTAACGAGACTACAATTAATAATAGCGATATGTTTTGGGATCTATGGATCGGTGGCATTGGCAGGTCATCATGAAGTCGGAGAGCAGAAGGACCATACTTCAGCTGATTGGCAGATTGAGGCTTATAGCACTGCGGCTCCGGATTTTATCGGCAAGTTTGCCACGGTCATTGGCAGCGATGGATCGGTCCTTCGCCAAGGGAGTAATGGCTGGATTTGCCAGTCAGCAAATCCACGTCCAGTGCCTGAAACAGGATGGGGATCAGCGCATGAGGCTATGGCGGCCTGTCACGACGGTGAAGGCATGAAGTGGATGATGGGTTACATGGCAGGCAAAGCGCCAGTGCTGGAGCGTGATACGTTTATGTGGATGCTTCACGGAGATATGGGTGAGGACAACACGACAGCAGGGGTGCTCAATAAGGAAGATTCGGCACCAGGACAATGGATTGAATCGGGCCCTCATTTGATGCTGATGCCCAAAGATCCGTCGAGTCTTGCCAAATACCCTACTGATTTCACAACAGGCGCGCCATACGTCATGTTCGCGAATACGCCCTACGCCCATTTGATGATTCCTGTCGCTGGGTATTACAAGTATCAGCCTGAATCAGCGCCCGAATAAAGCTCTATTGGGATAGGCTATATGGTTGCTGTTGATGTCGCGGTTGATTAAGGGGCTAGAGCCCCGCTTGGTGCACTTTGAAGGGCTTTTCAAGATTAAAGCGATAATAGATTTCTATTAACCAACAATTTATATTGTTGGTTAGCCGATCGCGACTTCTTCAAACCTAGGTCCATTGAAGTCTAGTTGGATGCCTTCACCCTGGTTTTTAGGGAGTTTTTAACTTCTAACCCATCTATCAGCGTCGACAGTCATCTTGTGACTGCTGGGGATATTTGGGGTGAGGCCCACTGCCACACGTATCCTAGATCTCTTCTCTTCACCGGTTTTAGCCGCAATAACCTCTCACTATCCAGAGTGGATCTCCCGCATCAGGAGAATGATCCAAAGCCTCTATGCCTGTCAGGCCACTTTTTTCCATATAGGTTGCAACGACTCGGCATCGGTCTGCAGGTGGTAGCACGTGGAAGGCATGAATGGCTTTTGTGGGAAAGAGTCTGTGTGACATGGCAACGATGCACTGGCCGCCAGGCGCTAAGCAGCGATTGATCTCAGTCATGACTTCAACAGGCTGTACCAGGTACTGAATAGATACAGCGATTAACACCGCGTCAAAAGCATTATCGGAAAAAGGTAAGATCGGGTTGATGTTTAGATCCTGCACGCAATAGTGATTGAGCCGCGGATTTGCCTCAAGTTCAGCAGCGTTCATGCCAAGCCCAGAAACATCTGCGTAAGTTACACCCTCAGGCAGATGAGAAATCCATGATGACATTAGGTCAAGCACACGACTTCCAGATGCAATCTGCTCACGGTAAAACTCGGTCAGACAATTGATGGTGGAATCGTCAATGTGCGTCACGAATCGAGGTTGGATGTAAAAGTTCTCATCCGCGGATTCATCCTGACGCTGAAAAAAATGTGAAGGAAAGTCTGTATTCATAGGTGTTGATTTTACGGTTAGGTCAATCTGTCAACTGGAGTCCTATCGATATCACAAATCCAATGATTTATGAATCCACGAATCGAGTGACGAGACAATGTATTTAATATTGAGCATCTTTAATGCCGAACAAGGATTGGATTTAAGTGCAAAGGTTGATTAGCGATGCTTACTTGGCAATGCTTTTTTGATTGTGACGGACATAGGAAAACCTGTTTACTACTGAAACGCTTGATCAATGATCTAAACGTTCAAATCTTCATAATTCTCGAGGCGATCTGATTCGCTCGGGTTTCGAATGCTGTTTGGGTGCCCTCGCCGTCGGTGGCGCAAGTTAGATAACCCCCGCCGCCGGCGATGCTCCGCGCAATTTCTGGCCACATCAAGTCTGGCGTTTTAGCCTCGTCCCATTGCTTTGAAATTGATGGGTCCGCTCGCCTGGGCCCGCCAAAGCGATCGGGTCGCGCCCGGGCGCCGTCCCATATCTGGGTGTTGAGTAATCCTGGACAGAGAATCGTCGATGAAATGTCTTGGGCCGTCAGTTCTCCCTGCAATGCTTCAGCAAATGCAAAGGTGGCGTGTTTAGTGGTGGCATAAAGCGGCATTGTGCCAACAGGTGAGCGTAGTGCTGCAGAAGATGCGGTAAATCCCACATGGCGCGGACCTGTTGCATTAGACATCAGTGGTGTAAAGGCTTGAGCGGTCCAAATGACCCCAAAGACGTTGACACCCAATGCCCACTCAATGTTGCTGGGTTTTCCTGTGAGGATAGGAGAGCCGACGCCAACACCGGCATTGATCCACAGCAGATTGATCGGGCCTTGGGACTTCAGTTCCTCGGCCGACGCGAAGCAGGCGTCGCGATTGGAGACATCAAACACCAGCGCAAAGGCGCCGTTGCCAATGTCCTTGGCAACCCGTTCAGCGGCCTCTTTGCGGATATCTTGGACGCCAACCCTGAGGCCAGCGGCTGCCAGGTTTTTTGCCAGCATAGCGCCGATACCGTCTCCGGCACCGGTGATAATGGCGGTTTTTCCGTGGTACTCAGTGAGGTCTGTCATGATCAGTGTTCCAATTGTAATGCTGGGCAATAGTTGAGCGTGTGCAAGTAGCAAACCTTTATGCGGCGGTATCTTCAAGCATTGATTTTCTGTTGAGATGTAGACTACGTAATCACATCATCAAGCGAAAGACATCGTTCAAATTTCTATGGGTACACAGTTTGGTTGGGTCTAAAAATAATCCTAGCTGAGGCGCCAGTCGTTTGCAGGGTTGTAGCCAAGACCATCATTATCGTTTTACGGCCGATCAACGGTCAATATGAGAGGGTATCTGCCAAACCCACAGAGACTTAACTCTGTCTGCTGAAGGGCGTAGACTGTCAAGGCGTTTAAATTCCAAGCCCCTCAAATAAAACCTGTGAGGACATCATGCAACCATCCCCAGACGCATTGCACGCTGAGTTTTTTTATCGAAAACCCCTTGGCCCGAGCGAGCCCAAACCCGCCTTCGGCCTTGCTGAGCCTGATCCGAGCCGCCCTGATCATGAAGGGTTCATTAAAGCCGTGAATAACGCGCGGGGCGAGGTGCACGCGCTGTCAGGCTCTGGGTTTACGTTGCTCCAGCACGAGACGAAGACTCAGGATTTCTACGATGATGCCCATGTTGCCGAGGTCTATTATAGCGAGATGCGGGATTTGGCTAAGCAAGAAAGCGGAGCAGACGAAGTTTTTGTGATCTCACATATCACCCGAAACGAGGCTGAAGCGGCGCTGGGTAAGCGCTTGGGAGCGCACCGGCTCGTTCATAACGACTTTACCCCGAGCTTTGATAGCACCATTGCGCCCCTGCTCGAGAACGTCGAACGCGAGCCGACTCGGATTGCCGTTTATAACCTCTGGCGACGGTTTGACGCCGATGGCCTCGATGCGCCTTTTGCTGTTTGCGATGCTCGCTCTGTCAGCGAGGATGAACTGATCCCAACAGACCTGCACAACTACGGTAGCTCAGAGGGGTTTGCCGTTGAAATCTATCAGTCCTGCTACTCTGACCAACACCGGTGGTATTACTATCCTCAAATGAATCGAGATGAAGTTTTGATGTTTAAAACCTACGATTCAGCGGAGCGCCCGTTTCTTCCTACCTTGCACAGCGCTTTTGATGACCCCGCTCAGCAACCAGGTCAGGCATCACCGAGAGAGAGTATTGAAGCCAGAGCGATTTGCCTGTTTTTTTAGAAGCGCTGCTTTGAATAGGGCTCTGCTTTAAACAGGAATTCGGCGCTCGGCCTGTGGATGACTGGCTAGGCAGCGCCTTGATTATGATCAATTAAAAAGTCCCCAACCGGCTTCTGAACGGTCTGCGCTACTAGAGCGCTTGATCGGGCGTGACTAAGAAGCGGGCTTTTCTCGTTTGCTCGCTGGATACTGGAACTTATCTCGCGATCCCGAAGGTCGTGACGAGTGCGTCTCACTGAAGCAGTAGCGCCCAGGCCGCGGCTAGGGTGCCGACGGTAAAGCAGTAATAGGAGAAATAGCGTAACTGCGCCCGTTGTACCAACGTGATCATCCACTGGCAGGCGATGAGCCCAGTGATAAAAGCGGCAACAAATCCTGCGCTCAAGACACTGATTTCTGAGGCGTCAAAGGCTAAGTCTCCGTCAAGGAGGTCTTTGGCGATCTTTCCAAGAATGAGCGGTACGACCATCAGAAAGGAAAACTTTGCAGCGTGGGTTCGGTCAACGCCGAGAATGACTGACGTTGAGATCGTCGCGCCGGATCTCGATATCCCCGGAAGAATGGCGATCGCCTGGGCCAGACCAATGATGAAGGCGTTGCGGTAAGAGACGTCTTGAGCTGTATCTTTGGCGCGGTCAGCGATGAATAAAAGCAGGCCAGTGAGCCAAAGCATGGCGCCGACGAGCAGGATTTGTCGATCAAACAAGCGTTCGAGTTCATCAGAAAACAACACCCCGACTGCCGCAGCAGGGACCATACTGAGAACAATTTTGAAGCTAAACTGCCATTCGGGACTATGAACGGGGCCAATCATTCCGCTCAATATCTGCCAGACATCCTTGCGAAACACGACCAAGGTACTCAGCGCCGTCGCCAAATGCAAAATAATGGTAAACATCATGCTCTGTTGCGGCAGGCTGGTGTCACCGAGCAGTACTTTGCCGAGTTCAAGATGACCACTGCTGCTGACCGGTAAGAATTCAGTCAGGCCTTGAACAATGCCCAGTAAAATGGCTTCAAAGTAGGTCACGAGGTCACTCTGTGTGGATCGGCGTGTATGTTAGAGCAACCGCCTCTGATAATCATGTATTCAACTGCTTAGACTCAAAATTCTCAACGTGCTGCTTTAGCGCAATGAGTTCTGCTTCATACTCGCTGACCGTTTTGTAGCGCAGTGCATGGACCAAACGGTCAACGCCCAGTAAATGGTATTGGGTAAGTAGGTCGTGTGTTGGATCGTTCTGCGCCAGTGGCAGTCGCGTCATCACGCTGACTTTGCCATCGGGCTGTCCAAGGCCCTGGGTCAGCGCGCGGTACGCTTGTAAATCTTCCGCGAGCGTCTCAGGGTTGGCGACCATTGGCAGCCATCCGTCTGCAAAGGCTGCCGCCCGTTTTAAAGCGTGAGGTGCGCTGCCGCCTACGAGTATTTCAGGGCGTGCAGGTCGGGGTTTGAATAAAAAGGGTTGCTCGTTCAGCACAACTTCGTCGGAGCTAAAACAGGCATTGATGAAGTCCAGCGTATCATCGGTGATGGCGCCTCGTCGTCGCCGGTTAACCCCGAGGGCTTTAAATTCTGCCGCCATCCATCCTGCGCCGATGCCAAGAATCAACCTGTTCTGCGCCAAAGTTTGAAGGGTGGCGATTTGCTTGGCTGTGGGTAGCTTTGGGCGATAGGGCAAAATCAGAACGCCTGTGCCTAGCCTGATCGTGTCTGTCACCCCCGCCAAGTAGGCCAGTGTAGTCAGGGGATCGAGATAGTGCCCCTCACTGCCCTCAGCATCATCAGGCGGAATCGCCAAGTGGTCGGTAATCCAAATTGATTCAAAGCCGTACGCCTCTGCTGCCTGAGCGCAGTCTTTTACGGTCTGAGGTGTTGCTTCTGGCCCCATGTTTCTGAGGGTGACGCCAAATTTCATAGTGGCTCCTGCTGATTTAGGTTTGCGGGTGCCCCGGTCTCGTTAGATGAATCTTAGCGCGAATGATCTGAGGTTGGGTTAACAACACCACCACGACAATCGCGAATGTCGCATAGGAAAGAATGGGGAAAACAACGGCGAGGGTAAACCATTGACCCAATAAAGCGACTGGCATTGTCATCAGCTGAGCAAATGCCATGTTCAACTGAAAAAGGCTCATGATGCGCCCGCGGATTTCATTGGGAACGATGTGTTGGATCAAAATCGTGCTCGATACCATGAGGGTGGTCATTCCGGCGCCAAGTCCAAAGTTTCCAATCATGAGATTAATTTCTTGTTTGCTGAATACCAAGATGACAAACCCCACACAAAATAAAACAGCGCCCAATCCGATGACGGCTCCACGATGCACGATGTTTGAGAACCTGGCCAATATCAGGGCCGCCGTCAGCGAACCGATACCCCAGAACATCACCACAAATCCCATCCGGTGAATCGGGACTCCGACAACGGTGGTCACCCAAGTGGGGCCGAGGCTCGCGGTTGCCGGATAGCCAAGACTCATCATGAGCACCAGCAAAATGATGATCCACAAAACCACGGGATGACCGCTTGCATAGCGCAGGCCCACCTTGATGTCAGTTTTGATCTGCGCCAAGCCATAAGATTGATCAAGCTGCCGGCTACTGAGGGTGCTCGCTTGATACTGCATTAACCCGATCAAGATGATTGCCAGCAAATGCCCTACAACGGTCACGGCATAAGCCCCGCTGAACCCGAGTAGATCAATGGTCAGGCCCGTGACCATCATCGCCAGTGGCATAGCGACCTGCCCTGCGACCTGGTTAAGCGACATCCCGGCCGGGGTGAGATTTGGCCCAAGGACATCGGGAACAATGGCTAGGCGGGTCGGCGCATCAATGCTCTGTAGGCCAGAAGATAAAAACGTTAAAACAAAAAAGACCGTAAACCCGATCCATCCGGCGATGCTGAAGTACATTAATCCTGCGATGGCAAGGGTGGTCAAGATCTGCAGGAATTGCATCAACAGCAGAAGTCGCTGCCTGTTGAAACGGTCTGCAAGGGCGCCCCCATAAAGCCCGAATGCGAGCGCCCCTAGACCCCGTGAAGTGGCAATGAAGGCGACCAGGATCAACCATACGTCTCGAGGCGCTGTCGATTGGACCCAAAGAATTTGAGTAATGAACTGCAGCGGCATGAGCATTTGACCAATGGCAAAGCCCGCCAATAATAAGCGAAAGTTCGGATTTTGAAGGGGCGCCAGCGGGCCAAAGGTTTCGGTGGTCATGGTGATCTACGAGTGATGCTCAGCGAGCCTACCATGAAATCAGGTGCAGAGAAGCTGATCCGGGGGTTCTAGGATCCGGTCTGATTGCTAATCCAAGAGCTTGATTACATGCTCAGGCTTTGGGCCACCAGGTAAGAACATCACCACAGCTTCTGCAAACCCGCAGTCGCGAAAAGCATGGAGCTTTGCTTTGAGCGCGCCAAGGTCGGTGTTTTCATCAAGCTGCAAGGTCGAGACTATTGAGCGCTTGCCGCCTTGGGCTTGGTAGGTTGTTTGAGCGTCAGCAATTTGCTGGAAGCTGCGGTAATGCGCCGAGGCGATCCAGCCATCAAAGTCTTGGGCCGCCGATTGAACACCAGCGCCCCAGCTTCCTAGATAAATCGGAGGCCCGCCCAACACCGCTTGCCAGGGTTTGTGGTCCCGCGCGCCATCGCTTCCGGTTTTTAAAATACGTTTTAGCGTCACGGCCTGCGCCTGGAAGTTTGTGAAGCGTTGGGCGTAATCTTTTTCAGCAATCGCAAAATCCGCGGCAGTCGAGCCCGCGCCAAGACCGAGGATCAATCGATCCCCACAGACTTGTTGTAGTGAGAAAACCCGGTGCGCGAGCTCCATTGGTGTGTACAAAGGTAGCTGTAGAACTGCGGTGCCCAGGGTTAAGGTCTCGGTCACCGCCGCTGCCGTGGCCAAAGCAATCAAAGGGTCTGTCATCATAAACCCCCGACCCATGGCTTGCGCGCTCCACAGGCTTGCAAAACCCATGGCTTCAAGGGCCTTGGCTTGATCCGCAAGACGCGTTGATGGTGCGTGGTGATCAAGAGGCGCTAAAAGGACACCGAGTCTCATTGGCTTTTCGATGTGTGATTTTTTCTAAGCTTACTGATTCTTGGCTGTCTTGTGGGCGAAAAGTTAATTGATAGAGCTCGATAAACAATGCTTGATCAACAAAGCTCGATAAAAAACTTGATCAAAAAAGGTTGATAGATAGGGAGCGTATTGACCCATTGGTTGACTGATGAGAGCTCTAAAGGCGGCAGGCTTTTTTAGAGAGGGGTGGTTCAGGGTCACGGTCTCGTTGATTTTTATGGTCCGTGTGAGTGCCACGACAAAAGGACGATAAAATCTTCGGATCAAATTATGGGCCAGGTGGTTGAAACCTTTGCTTCGACGCGTTATCAATGACGGTTGTTGACTTAAAGAACAAGGAAAAAAGATGAGCGAAGCCGTCCAAGAAAAGGCCCCCTTTTGGTTGCGTGATAATTTTGCACCGGTTTTTGAAGAACGCACGGAGACCAATTTAAACGTCATCGGCAGAATTCCAGAGGCGCTCAGTGGATGTCTAATGCGAAACGGCGCCAACCCTCAAAGTGGAGAATCCGCGCATTGGTTCCTAGGAAATGGCATGCTCCACGGAACTAGAATTGAGGGCGGGCAAGCCAAGTGGTACCGCAATCGTTACGTCAAGACGCCGCTCTACCTCAAGCCTGACGGTAATGTAATGGACGGCTTAGGCGATATGACTATGTCTGCGGCTAATACCAATGTCATTCAGCACGCCGGCAAGATCATGGCGCTGGAGGAGGGCCATTGGCCGTTCGTCGTCTCGGGTGAGTTAGAAACCGTCGGGCCCAATAATTACGACAAAAAACTGGCGGGTCCGATGACGGCGCACCCCAAGATCTGTGCTGAAACCGGCGAACTCCTCGCGTTTTCCTATGGGATGTCAGAGCCCTATCTCACATACATTAGGGCCTCGGCATCTGGCGAGCTGCTCCAAGCAGAACCGATCACTGTGCCCGGCGCAACCATGATCCATGATTTCAACATCACCCGAAATCATGTGATTTTTATGGATCTTCCGGCGGTTTGGAACTTCGAGGGAATGGCCACAACTGGGTTGCCCATTTTATGGGATGAAAGCTATGGGGCCCGACTTGGGGTGATGCCAAGGAATGGTACCGATGCTGATGTGGTTTGGTATGAGATTGATCCCTGCTATGTCTTTCATCCGCTGAACGCCTATGAGGATGACGGGAAAATCGTTTTGGATGTGTGCCGAATGGAGGACACCATGAAGCCAGGATCCAGTGCACCCCCCCTGATGTATCGATGGGTTATTGACCAAGCTGCGGGCAAGGTGCACGAAACACAGATCGATGATCGGGTCGTTGATTTTCCCAGAGTCTGCGATTCAGTGGTCGGGCTCAAGCACCAGTATGGCTATTGCGCGGCCTTTGCATCCGGCGCACCCTTTGGCGAAGGGCTCGTCAAGTACGACATGGCGTCGGGGGGCTCAGAGTATCGTCATTTAGACGGTGGCCAGGCCAGTGAAGCCGTTTTTGTCAAGAATTCCGAGGGCACGGACGAGGATGATGGCTGGCTAATGACCTATGTTTATCAGCCTGAGATCGATCAGAGCGAGGTGTTGATTCTGAATGCACAAGATTTTAGCGGAGAACCCGCTGCCAGGATCCAACTCCCTGTGCGGGTACCGGCTGGATTTCACGGTAACTGGATGGCGGATTCCTAGCAGGGAAGGTTTGCAGCGACTCTATAATTACAGAAATTTTTGGGGTAGTAGTTTCTCGGGCAGAAGTTTTTGACGCAAAATTTTCTCGAGTCGTTTGGCCGCGAGGTCCTCTGGCCGGGCACGAGGTTTTGTTGTCTTTGTTTGAGTGAGGGGTAAAAGGCACCTGTTGAACAGGGTGCCTCTCAATGACGGCATCTTCCAATCATTCGTTGCAACTCAGAGGTCGTGGTGTCGGCAGAGCTCGATAGTAGGCTTTCCCTCATCGGTATTATTTTGGAGACGCTGCGTGTTCGAACTTCGTCTCTTGGAGACTTTGGTTTTTTAGAGGCTTTGGGTTTTAGGGGCTCTGGGTTTTAGAGGCTCTGTAATCAAGACCTTGTTGAAATGGACGCTGGTTTAAAAGACGCTGGTTTAAAATCAGAGATAGAGGGCGATGGCGTCAGTCGCTGATGAGGGTTGCGCCCGCCAGTTGAGTCGTTCGAAGTAAAGGCATGGATATGACACAAAGTGAAAGTGTAGCCGCTGCGACGAAGAAGCCACCAGAAGCTCTCAAAGGAGGTGTGATGTTAAAGCGATTGGGAATCATGGGTTTGGTTGTGGGATGTCTGGGTTGTAGTCCAACGACTGAGGCGCCCCAGGCCAAAAAAAGTCCTGTTTACGGCGCTTGGGGGGTGGACCTTGCTGCCCAGAATTCTGAGATTCATCCAGGCGATGATTTTCATGATTTTGCCAATGGGTTATGGCTGACCAATCATCCGATTCCAGCGGAGCGATCCTCCTGGGGATCATTCTTTTTGTTGCGCGAGCAAGCAGAAGCGCGGGTTCGGGCGGTGATTGAATCTCTAGACGGTCCTGATCTTGAGCCAGGATCACCGGAACAAAAAGTGGGGGATTATTTCCGTAGTTGGATGAATGTCGAAGCGCTCGATCAGCGCGGGTTAGAGCCGTTGCAAGCTGATTTGGACCGGATTCGATCGATTGAGAGCCGTGATGCGCTCATCGCAGAATTTGGCGGTGCCCCGCTCACTGGCGGCAGTGCACCTTTTTATGCCTATGTTGGAATCAACCCGATCAATCCTGATGAGCATAACGTAAGCTTGGGGCTGAGCGGCCTCGGCCTACCCGATCGAGACTACTATTTGGATGACGGGGAGGTCTTTTCAGACATTCGTGCCGACTACTTAGCCTATGTTGAAGTGATGTTGAGTCATGCTGGGCACCTTGATCCGGCTGAGTCCGCACAACGGGTACTGGCTATTGAAACCCAAATTGCCAAACTCCAGTGGCCGCGAGCCGAGCGGCGGGACCGAGATAAAACCTATAATCCAACAACCCTCGACGCCTTCAAGGCGCAGCACGTGGCTTTCCCCTGGGGAGATTTCTTTGCAGCGCGGGGCATTGTGTCGGCGCCCTCATTAAACGTGGTCCACCCCGATACGGTTATCCCCCTGATGGCCTTGATCAATGAGGTCTCGCTCAGAGATTGGCGGGCTTACTTGAGCTTTCATATCATCGATAACCACTCGGATGTTCTAACCCAAGCCATTGATGATGCGGCTTTTGAATTCAGAGGAAAAACGCTACAAGGGCAAGAAGAGCAACTCACGCGTTGGAAGCGTGGCGTGCTCAGGGTCGGCAGTCGACAGGGCTTGGGCGAGCTAATCGGTCAGCTCTATGTCGATCGTCACTTTCCCGAAGCATCAAAACAAAGTATGACCACTTTGGTTGAGACGCTGCGCGCAGCTTACGGCGAACGTATTCGCGGGTTGAGTTGGATGGGGGAAGCCACAAAATCAGAAGCGCTGAAAAAATTAGCGGCTTTTAAGCCAAAGATCGGCTTTCCTGACCGATGGAAAGAACTTGAGGCGATCGAAATCGATGAGCAGCGACTCTTTGAAAATGCCCGGGGGATTCGTCAATTTTTCTGGCAGGAGGGGATCCAAAAGCTGGGTCAGAAAACAGATCGGGCTGAATGGTACATGATGCCGCAAACGGTAAATGCTTATTACAACGCGAGTTTTAATGAAATTGTTTTCCCGGCGGCAATTCTTGAAGCCCCTTTCTTTGATCCGCATGCAGATCCCGCAGTGAACTATGGGGCGATTGGTGCTGTGATTGGCCACGAAATGGGGCATGGTTTCGATGATCAAGGCTCCAAATATGATGCGATGGGGGTCAAACGCAATTGGTGGACGGATGAGGATCTTGAGGGGTTCAAGGGTCGTACCAGTCGGTTGGTTGAACAGTTTGCCGGATATGAATCTCTGCCGGGGCAGTTCATCGATGGCGCCTTTACGCTGGGCGAAAATATTGGTGATTTGGGCGGGGTTGAAGTTGCACTCAGCGCCTATCGGTTGTCGCTGGATGGTCGGCCTGCTCCGGTCATTGATGGTTACACTGGGGAACAACGGTTTTTCCTAGCCTACGCGCAGGTATGGCGGGTTCATCGTCGCGACGATCTGGCCTTGCAATTGTTGAAGTCAGATTCTCATTCGCCGCCGAAATATCGGATTAATGGCATTGTTCGTAACGTTGATGCTTGGTACCAAGCTTTCAACGTGGGGCCTGAGCACGCGCTTTGGCTACCCAGAGAGGAGCGGGTGCAGATTTGGTAGATCACAAGGTCAGTTGAAGCGTCTAACTTTCGCGATTCCCTGGCCGACTAGGCGCGCCTAGTCTGATTTAAACCTCTTGAGCCGGAAGATATCTGCTGATCGACCCTGCCATTTCGAGGCCCATGAAGACCGTGAGGTTGTTTACTTTTTGTCACGAGTGTCCTATAAGAGGGTCATAGCTGGTGAAAAATCAGCTGCAATAATAAAAATAAGGGGGAAGTTATGGTTTCTAATCGAGCCAAGTTGGCGTGGTTGGTGGCTGCCGGGTTTGTTTTACCCGCGGGATCGCTGGCGATTGCAGAAGAAACAGGAAGAAAAATCGAAGAAGTGATTGTGACTGCGGAGCGCCGTGAGGCCTCTATCCAAGACACTTCAATGTCTATTACAGCCTTTACAACTGAGTTCATGGATGATTTTGGTATACGTAACCAAGAGGATCTTCAGAACTTTGTTCCCGCGACAACAATTCAGCCCTACGACGCCACGATTCGAGGCGTTGGTCGTAACTTCCGTGCACTGGGCGGTGATCCTGGTGTAGCAACCTACATGAATGGTGTTTACTCTGAGGATCTTCTGACGGCGACAGCTCAGACTTTTTGGGACGTTGACCGGGTTGAGGTACTTAGAGGCCCTCAGGGCACACTGTATGGTCGAAATGCAGTGGGCGGCGCAATCAACATGATTTGGAAGAAACCCACGCAAGAAGTTGATTGGGCGATCAAAACCATTATGGGCAACACCGGCCAAACTGAATCCTACGGTATGCTCAACGGGCCCTTCACAGAGACGCTGTCGGGTCGGATGAATTTCGCGTTGCGAAACCGTGATGGTGTCATTAAGGAAATTGGAGACGGTAGAGACTTAGACGGGCTAGGCGTTAAGAACTTCAATGGGCAGATTCAATGGGATCCCAATGACAAGTGGTCGCTGAACATACGACACAATGGGATGCGCGTGGATCGACCCTTCGGTGGTGCGAATGGCGGCGGGCTGGTCGTGCTCAATGAGGAAGGCATCGCAGAAAGAAATTTTGATGCACTCGTGCCAGGGTATCGACGTGTCGATCCCTCGGTCACCGATCCATTGGCGAACAACTTTTTAGTGCCAAACCGTGCTGTCTATGTGTTCACAGACCCTAATACTGGAGAGCAGGTCCAAGCGCAGAATAATCGGGCAGGAATCGATTTCGCGGACTTTGATGGATTTCAAAATGCTGCAGCCTCGCTGGATGGCTTTAATTACAGCAGCCCAGAATCGAGAGCTGCCTATAATGCTTGTGTTTTCTCTGATGAGATTAACGGGAGCGATCTTTGCGCTGCTACCAATGGGCTGCAGCGAGAAGAGTTCGAAGCGGACACAACGCAGCTGAATTTGATCTATCAGTTGACCGACAATGTGGAGCTGAAATATATCTTTGGCTTCAATGAGTTGATCTACCGACGGACCACAGACGATGACAACACTGCCAGTAAATTTCATGACCGACAGTTTTATGTGAATCATGAAGCCGTTTATGAATCCCATGAGCTGGTCGCGGTTGTTGATTTCTCGGAAGATTTTAGCTTGACGTCGGGTATCTATTTTTACGATGCGACGATCGATCAGCGCGGTGACTTTTATAGTTCGGTTGGTGAGCGGCGGTTTATAGACCCTTACTTGTTCAGTACGGCTATTTTTGGTCCGGGTCCTATGACTACATTGCACGGCGCGCGTGATTCATGTGAGGGTAGCACTGCATTTGGCTGTAATCGAAACGATGCCCTCCAGGACCCAGATGCGTACAACCTTCAATTGTCGCCCTGGCTTGGGGACCCTGGTACGCACCCTGACTTAGACGTTAAGTGGGGTCCAAATACAATAGGCAGCGATTTGCTCTATCACACCCAGACTCAGCGAGAGGCTTTTGCCGCTTATTCTCAGGGCGTGTGGCAAATCAATGATAAATTCGCGTTGACGATGGGACTTCGCTATGCCCGTGATGAATTAATCGCTGAGGAAAATCTTTGGCGATATTCTGAGACCGGCGGTGATTCGTTTATCCCCGCGATCTTCGGCAGCCTGGCTGTGATGAACATGGCCAACGGTGGATTTGAGACAGACGCAAGCCTAGTGTCAGAGGCGAATCCGTTTGGGGTCATCTTTGACGAATATGGGCAGCCTACGCCGACACGATTGGCCGTCAATGGTGGGACGCCCTTTGCGCTGAGTATTTATCGGCCTTTTGAGCGTGAAGACACCAAAACGACGTTTAGAGTCAATCTAGACTACGACATCAACGATAACGCCATGATGTATGCGTCGGTGACGTCAGGGCATCGCGCTGGCGGTTATAACTTGGTGTTCTTCAGTAACTCACCGACGTATGAGCCTGAAGAGTTGATTGCTTATGAGATCGGTTACAAAACTCAATGGATGGATAACTCATTGCAGCTCAATGGTTCCTTTTACTACTACGACTACGAGAATATTCATACAGTGGCGACTGAAGTCAGTGAGTTTTTCGGAACATCGACTTCAACCTTGGCTGCTCCGGGCGCTGAGATTAAGGGAATTGAGGCTGAGCTGACTTGGCTTGCGACCGATCGGCTGACTTTAGGTGGCAACTTTAGCTACACGCCGAACAAGTACACTGAGGACTTGGTCATGCTGGACCCTGTTCGTTACGATGCGCCGCCTTCGCTCTTTGGCGCAGTTCAGTCGGCGACGAATATCAATGGCAACCAGTTGCTGCAGGTACCGGAGTCTAAATTCAATGGTTGGGTTACGCATGTGACTCCGCTTGATTCTGGTGCAACATTGATGTTCTCAGGGAGCTATAGCTGGATTGACGAAGTCTATTACTCTCCTTTTCAGAATGAGCGCGACAAGGCTGCTGACTATGGTCGACTGGATTTGAGAGCGACCTGGACCTCCGCGGACGGCAGGATGATGCTTGCTGGGTTCGTGAACAACGTCTTAGATGATGTTGGTGTTTTGCAGGTCCTAAGAGAGGGTGAAGGGGAACATTTCAGGCAGTCTGCTGGAACGACGTTGCCGCGACTGATGGGGATCGAATTCACCGTTGCTATGAATGCAATGAATTAACCGACCCCTCAACCGAGGTAGAGAAAAGGCGGCTTATAGCCGCCTTTTTTTATGCACTAAAAAGCTGTTTGATGGCTTTTTGACATTAACCGTTGCAGCATCGCTCACAGAGGTTCGGTCTTTTGCGTCGCTGAAGTGATCTTTTTTGGCTGTGACATTATGTTCAGACTCAGGTACACTGGCTCGGCTGTTCAAGGACCGCATCTATTTATGACCGCGCAGTATGTGTAACGCTCTCGTTTTCTTCTTCCGCTCGTAAGTATCTCAAAGTCTCTCAGCCTTCCAGTGTCATCAATGACCTGGGAGAAAAAACGATCTAAGGAAAAAACATGGCAACAGTACGTGGACAAGTAAAGTGGTTCGATGACCAAAAAGGATATGGATTCATCGCTCAGGAAAGTGGCAAAGATGTTTTTGTACACTTTCGTGCGATTACCTCACCAGGCGTTTCAACACTGCGTGATGGTCAGGAAGTCGAGTTCGAAGTGCAGCAGGGCGACAAAGGCTTGCAAGCTGCGAACGTTACCGTCGTCTAAAGTTGTTTACCCTCGTCCCTATAGCATTCGCTACAGGGACGAGCGGTGCGGCCTCTCTGCACCGCAACCATTCAATCCTGCCATTTCTCTGTCACTTTTCTGTCATCCTTACATTGGGAAGACGGGATCCATATCGCCATCCTCCCTCCAAACATCTATCTTGATGGCGTTGTTGTTAGGACCTTTTAAAACCCTCTTTTGATTGAGCAGTACGGATTCGGTGGCGATCGAAAGTGCTACCCTTACTCATCAATCGGTTACAGATCAGCAATGCCGGACTGTCATCGGTCCACATGCACAACAGTGATGTGGAACCAGTATGGGCAAAACGGCGCTTGCCAGGGAATTGCGTTTTCTAGCGGCTATTCGAGCGGGCTTTTTAAATCGAGGGCCAAAGCAAATTTGAAAGGAACGAGAGTGCGCCGTGACACCAGATGCCCTGAAACATCAGCGGCGATAATCTTTGGCAATTCGCTGCTTGTCTCGCTGCCAATCGCGTTCTTTAATGGTGGCGCGTTTGTCGTGCTCTTTTTTACCTGAAGCCAGCGCCAATTCACACTTCACCAGTGGTCCTTTCCAGTAGAGCGCCATGGGAACGCAGGTGAATCCTTTTTGTTGCACACTCCCGATCAGGCGCGCAATTTCTCGGCGATTGAGCAGCAATTTCCGAATCCTTTGTGACTCAGCCGTGACGTGACTGGAAGCTGAATGTAATGGCGTAATGTTGGCGCCCAAAAGAAAGGCTTCCTGTTGCTTAAAAAAAACATAGGTGTCTGTCAGCTGGATTCTACCCGCTCTAATCGATTTGACTTCCCAGCCTTGCAGAACCACGCCAGCTTCGAATTTCTCGTGGATGTGGTACTCAAAACGGGCTTTTTTGTTTTGAGCGATGGTTCCTGGGCTTGCTTTTTTGGGCTTAGCCAATGGGATTTGCCTCCTAGATGTAGTGCTATTGTACGCCTTCGTTAACGACTTGTAGATGGACTCCAAAATGGTGACAATAAAAATCTTCTGAGGAGGCCGCATGGTACAACAATCCGAGTCCAAACATGGGATGTGGTCATCTCGATTGATGTTTATTTTTGCCGCAGCGGGCTCTGCCGTCGGCCTGGGTAATATATGGCGGTTTCCATATCTTGCTGGGGAAAATGGGGGTGGCGTTTTTGTGTTGGCCTACCTCGCCTGTATCGCACTCATTGGGCTACCCATTCTTATTTCAGAAATTTTGCTCGGGCGGGCGGGTCGCCAGAGTCCGATCAACGCGATGGTCCAGCTCGCTGATGTGTCCAAGGTCAGTCGAAACTGGCAGGTCATTGGTTGGATGGGCGCTCTGGCAGGCTTCATGATTCTCTCGTTTTATGCGGTGATCGCGGGTTGGGCGATGGCTTATGTTTTAGAAATGATGTCGGGGCGTTTTGTTGGCGTAGATCCCGCACAGGCAGCTGCAAGCTTTGAAACTTTTATCAGTGACCCGGCCCAAGTCGTCGCCTGGCAAACCGGGTTCATGATTTTGACTATCGCGATTGCAGCGCGAGGAGTCGGTCGGGGTCTTGAGGTCACAGTGCGCTATCTCATGCCGGCTTTGTTTTTTCTACTGGTGGCCCTAGTGATCTACTCCGGGGTGACCTCGGGGCGGTTCGTCGATGGCCTCGCGTTTTTGTTTCAACCAGACTTTGAGCGTTTTGATTCGAGTAGTTTGATAACGGCTATGGGGCAAGCGTTTTTCACCCTCAGCCTTGGGATGGGTGCGATCATGGCCTATGGCGCTTATATGCCTAAGGGTTCATCGATCGTTGGCACGGCGGCAACGATCGCTGTTTTAGACACCTCGGTCGCGCTGATGTCTGGACTTGTTATTTTTCCACTTGTTTTTGCAAACGGGTTAGAGAGCTCGGCCGGACCGGGTCTGATGTTTATCACCCTACCCATCGCTTTTGGACAAATGACCGGGGGACAAGTTTTTGGTACTGCGTTTTTCGTGCTTGTTTCGTTCGCAGCAATCACCTCGAGTATCTCGTTGCTTGAGCCTGCGGTTGCATGGGTGGTGGAAAAAACATCCTTGGGACGAGTCAAAGCGGCGAGTTTAGTCGGTGGGGTTGCTTGGCTACTGGGACTCGGTAGCGCTTTGTCTTTCAACCTGGGTGCAGATTGGACGCTGCCCAACGGGTTTAACTTCTTCGATACCATGGACTACGTATCGAACAATATTCTGCTGCCTTTAGGCGGTATTTTGATTGCGATCTTTGCGGGATGGCGGTTAAGTGGAGAAACCCTTCAAGAGCAAATGCAGGAAGATCAGGGCGCCCTTATTTTGTGGCGCTTTTTGACTCGGTATTTGGCACCTGTGGGCGTGCTGATTGTCTTTATTGTGACCATTTTTTAGACGATAAAACGTTAAGGCGGCGTATTTTGAGGGTGGTTAATCGGTCAGCTCTGGTCCCCTACTCGCCGAGGCTAGCGTTTGAAACGGTGGACGATATTGAAGCGTATTCGGAGTTTTTGCCCTGGTGTTCGAAAAGTAGAGTTTTAGACAGAACAGATTCAGAAGTCATTGCAACTTTGGTGCTCTCGGCGTCTGGTATTGACCAAGCTTTTACAACCCAAAATCGGCTGACCCGCTACCAAAACATTGAACTGTCCCTTTTGGATGGACCTTTTTCACAGCTACATGGCCAGTGGTCCTTTGAGCCACTGGGCCAGGATGGTTGCAAAATGGAATTGGTCCTTTCCTTTGAATTTAGTAATCCTATCGTGGATCGAACCTTTGGCAGGCTATTCGGCGGCGCTGCAGACCGTTTGGTCAGTGCCTTTACAGATCGATTGGATGAACTCCATGACTGATTGCAGGGTTGAAGTGTGTTTCGCATCGCCGGATGCTCAGCAGCTCATCTCTTGTGAGGTCAAAAGCGCCGCCTCGGTCCGCGAAGTTGTATTGAATTCGTCCCTGCCAGAGGCATTTCCAGATTACGACTTTGCGATGATGCCTTGCGGAATATTCGGGCAACGAGTACCCGACGATCATCCTGTAAAAAATGGCGATCGAATTGAAATCTACCGCCCCCTAGTGGTAGACCCCAAGGCTCGCAGAAGGGCCAGGGCGGCCCGTTAAGTTTCTGTTGGCTGAGCACCTGTCGGGATGTAATCGCCTTCAAAGCCAATTAGACGATCATCTTCAAAGACGACGATTAGCTCTTTTTTAATGATGGGTTGGTCGGGGTAAGCAACAGTGTAGATATAGTTCCATCGGTTGGGATCGAAAGCATCTTCAAGCACTGGATTACCAAGGATGAACTGAATTTGACCTCTTGTCATGCCGGGCTTCAATTTATCAATCATCTCTTGAGAAACGATATTTCCCTGCTGGATCGTTAGTTTGTACACGCCTGGAAATTTAATCGACGAGCATGCACAGAGCGCCAGGGTTGTAAGCGTTAAAATGATGAGTTGAGGAATCTTCAAAGGTCAGAGTCTCTGGCTGGTGGAAGCGGTTTAGGCGGTTCTGGGTCACGCCGAGAGGGATTGTAGCGTATAATTTACTAAGTTCTAAGACTAACTGGCGAAGAGTATGACAGCAGAGACCCAAGATTTAAAAGATGCTGGATTAAAAATCACCTTACCCAGGCTAAAAATCCTCAAGGCGTTAGAAACCTCTAAAGTGCGTCATGTCAGTGCTGAAGATGTGTATCGATTGTTGCTCGATAGTGGCGAGGAGATCGGCCTTGCGACGGTCTATCGAGTTTTAACCCAGTTCGAAGATGCGGGCCTCGTTACAAGGCACCACTTTGAAGGCGGGCATTCGGTTTTCGAGCTTTCCCCCGAGGCACACCATGATCATATTGTGTGTGTGAAGTGCGGCCGAGTGGAGGAATTTGCGGATCGTGAAATTGAAAAGCGGCAAGAAGCCATTGCTGAAGAAATGGGTTTCGAGCTTACAGACCACCAGCTGAATATGTTTGGGCTCTGCCCCGATTGTCGAGCTTAGGGCGCCATTTTATTGCCTATTATCAAGTCTGGACGACGGACATCATTTCTTGGGCGTGTGCGAGTGACTTTTTCGTGATTTTCAGTCCCCCCACCATCCGGGCAATTTCACTGACTCGCTCTTCCTCATTGAGGGTCGTAACCTGTGAGGTTGACGCATTCTTCGTGACTTTAAGGTGGTGATGGCCCTGTGCAGCGACTTGTCCAAGATGCGTGACGCACAAAATTTGAGTATGTTGGCTGAGTCGCCTTAATAATTCCCCAACGGTTTGAGCAACCCCGCCGCCAATTCCGACGTCAACTTCGTCAAAGATCATTGTGCCAATGGCATTGGCGCCAAGGGTTGCGACCTGGATCGCTAAGCTGATCCGAGAGAGTTCTCCACCTGAGGCAATTTTATTGAGCGCTTGCGCAGGTTGATCTGCCTGTGTGGCAATATGAAAGGCAATGGTTTCCAGGCCATGACGATTTGGATCAGTCGCTGGTGATAGCGCGATCACTAATTGCGCAGCGTTCATGCCCATCTGGTGAAGTAGATCGTTGACGGCACGCTCTAATTTGGGTTTGGCCTTTGCCCGTTTTTTTGAAAGTGTTTCTGCGGCTTTTTTCCATGCTGCGAGGGATGCTGCAATTTCGGCCTCAAGGGAGGCCGCCGAGGATTCCGAATCGAGCAAGGCCTCGAGTTCTGCTGACAAGGTGCTTTGTAGATCAGTCAGCGCCTCTGGAGAGCAACGATGCTTTCGGCAAAGATCGTGGATCTCACCCAGACGCGATTCCACCCATCGAAGTCGCACAGGGTCGACGGCACTCGATTCTAAGATGCGGGTCAAATCTCGATGGGTTTCTTCGATTTGCACGATACTGCGGGACAGCTCTTGCAGTGGTGATTCGATTCGAGGATCTTTCATTTTTGACAAGGTCAGGGCAGCGATTCTGAGTCGCTCTAAGCCGCCCTCAGCATTGTCATTGTCAACGAGACTCACAGCGGTTGATCCTAGGGCGATATCCTCTTCGGCGTTCGCCAATACAACGAGTTCTTGGTCAAGTGACAGGGCCTCCTCAGGCTTGAGCTCGAGCTTGAGGAGCTCATCAAGTTGATACTCAAGGAAGCGCTGACGATCTAGACGTTCCTGCTGGGACGCCGAAAGGGCAACCAGCGCATCGCGCTGAGTCATCCATTTCTCGTACAGCGAAGTGACAGTCTGTGCATTGAGCTGCGCGTCAGCGAATTCGTCAAATAAGAGCCTTTGACCTTCTTTTTTGAGAAGGACTTGATGCTCATGTTGTGCGTGAATATCGATTAAGAGGGCGCCGAAGTCTTTGAGTTCCGCCAAAGTCACGGCTGTCCCATTAATGAAGGCGCGACTGGGTCCAGTCTTGCTGAGCGCTCGTCGAACAACGGCTTGGTCTTCAGAACGCTCAATCAGCTTACGATCAAGCCATGCGATGGCGGCAGGTGCAGCGCCCAGGTCAAAAACCGCACTGACCTCCGCTGTATTCGCTCCCCCACCGATGAGGTTTGATTCAGCTCTTTGGCCCATGATCAACGCCAATCCGTCGACCATAAGTGATTTACCAACACCGGTTTCGCCAGTGATGACGGACATACCCGAGTCCAAATCGATGTGAATCTCATCGACAATCGCAAGGTTCTTAATGGACAGATGATGCAACATAGCGTGTTACCTTATCGCAGTCCTTGGGTTTGGGAAATACTGTGATGGGTCTTGCCTGATCTGATGACTCTCTTGGGCGGGATAATGCTTTTTATGCGAGGCTTTAAACGCTATATTCGAGTGTAAAGCCACATGCGTCCGCTGAAAAGGAAGCGTTTGATGATTTCCGAGAAATCTCAAAAGTTACTACGAACGATCGTAGAAAATTATATCGATGAAGGGCAGCCCGTGGCGTCTGCACGGCTCGCCGCATCAGCAGGACTTTCAATGAGTCCAGCATCAATTAGAAGTCTGATGGCTGACCTTGAGGAGCGAGGGTACCTTAAATCCCCCCATACCTCCGCTGGCCGCATTCCCACGGAGCAAGCCTATCGATTTTTTGTGGATTCTTTGATTCCAGCGGAACCTATTTCCTTTGATGACTTTGATCGACTTAAACGACAATTTGATCCGGATATGAATGCCGCCGAGTTGGTCCAGTCGGCATCAGGCTTGCTGTCTGAGATCACTCAGCTCGCAGGCCTAGTAACCGTCCCCAAACCGGGTCAACTCAAGTTAAAGCAAATTGAGTTTATTCCGCTTTCGGGTGGGAGAGTTCTTGCGATCTTGGTGCTCAATGACCATGAAGTTGAAAATCGAGTGATTCACGTCGAAGAACCGTATTCAGAAATTCAGCTCAAAGAAATTTCCAACTTTTTGAATGCCGAATTCACGGGAAAGAGTCTCACTCAGATTCGGTCAGAATTGATTCTCTCCATGCAGGGGGATCGAAAGAGAATGGATCAATTGATGCTTCGCACGCTTGAGATGGCAGACCAGCTTTTTGAAACTCAGGCCAATGCAGATTTTGTTCTAGCAGGGCAGGAACACCTCCTCGAAGTCGATCAAACCCAGAGCCGACGCGATCTGCGCGGGTTATTTCAGGCCTTTTCGCTCAAGGGCGATATTCTCCATGTGCTCGACCGCTGTATGGAATCCGAGGGCATTAAGCTCTTTATTGGGCATGAGTCTGGCTATGAACTGTTAGAAGACTGCAGTCTTGTGACGTCGCCCTACCAGGTCGCGGGTGAATGTGTCGGTGTTTTGGGCGTTATTGGACCAACGCGGATGGCGTATAGTCGAATTATTCCAATTGTTGATGCCACCGCCAAGATGATGAGTGCGGTCATGGATGTCCCCCAACGGTAGATTCGTTTTTCAGGCGAAACGCTAAGATTGCCAAAAATCGACGTCTTACTCTTGAATTCAGTGTAAATAGCCCCATATGCCTCTCTACGTTGGTAGGAATGTAGACCCATGACGAATGAGAACGACGATTCTGATGCGAAATTAGAAGAATCGGCATCCGCGCAGACTGAGGATGCCAATGAATCGAACCCACCAGAAAGCGATGAGCAGGAAGCTGCGCAATCCTCTGAAGAAGCGGGTGACGCGCTAGAGATTGCGCTCGCTGAAGCAGAAAAATTTCGGGATTTGGCGCTGAGGTCCGAAGCGGAAATGCAGAACCTCCGTAAACGATCGGAGCGGGATGTGCAAAACGCGCATAAATTTGGGGTTGAGCGACTGGTTCAAAACTTGTTGCCTGTTATGGATAGTCTCGAAAAAGCGATTGAGACAAGCGAACAAGCACAAACGCCTGAAGACGATCCTCAACTTGAGGGCTTGCGGCTGTGCTTGAAACTTTTTTCAGAAGTTTTGGAGAAAGAGGGCATTGTCGTCGTCGATCCTCTGGGAACGCCTTTTGACCCGAATCTTCATGAAGCCTTGTCGTTGATTGAAAATCCCGACCTCGAGCCAAATTCAGTCATGGCGGTAATCCAGAAAGGCTACCAATTGCACGAGCGGTTGGTGAGGCCAGCAATGGTCATGGTTTCAAAAGCACCTGAAAGCGCTTGAATTAACAATGGTTGACCTTACATAGCAACAGCTGATGCAACACGATCTGATATAGGAAGATCTGACACAAGAAGATCTGACTCAAGAAGATCTGTCCTAAAAAGAAGTAATAGTTAAGGGATTGAGTCCCAAAGGAAGCGGAGAAAAACATGGCGAAAATTATTGGAATTGACCTAGGAACAACTAACTCTTGCGTTGCTGTAATGGACGGCGGGGCTACGAAGATTATTGAAAACTCCGAAGGCGATCGTACAACACCTTCTATTGTCGCCTATACCCAGGACGATGAGACCTTAGTGGGACAATCCGCCAAGCGCCAAGCGGTGACGAATCCGAACGACACTTTGTTTGCGATTAAGCGATTGATAGGCCGGCAGTTTGAAGACGATGTAGTCCAACGAGATATCAAGATGGTGCCCTACGAGATCGTCAAGGCAGATAATGGCGATGCTTGGGTCAAGGTTAAAGAAGATCGTCTTGCCCCGCCCCAAGTCTCTGCTCAAGTCTTGAGTAAAATGAAAAAGACGGCAGAAGACTTTTTGGGCGAAGAAATAAAAGAAGCGGTGATTACCGTCCCGGCATATTTCAACGACTCTCAACGTCAAGCCACAAAAGATGCTGGCCGAATCGCGGGCCTCGATGTCAAGC
>Ga0209631_10002066_pt1 | contig 24549 bp, 22 predicted proteins | sample COG_08_FD_184752 | JGI IMG/M metagenome (GOLD analysis project Ga0209631, IMG submission 184752) | Pelagic Microbial community sample from North Sea - COGITO 998_met_08 (SPAdes) (version 2) | ecosystem: Environmental > Aquatic > Marine > Neritic zone/Coastal water | place: Helgoland, sampling... | reverse complement strand
AGCTTTCAAAATTGCCCCGAACTCTGGAGGCAAACGATATCAATCCAACCAGAAGGCAGCCAGTGATGCAGCAGCACTGTTAGGCGATTCGAGGAGGAGTGGGGCCACTCCGAAAAAAAGAGCGGCCAGCATACAAGGAAAGGATCTTGGTGGAGAGAATTACGGCTTGATGTAGGTGTAGCCCTGGATCTGTAGGTTGGAGAGTTCTGCAACACCACTTGGGACAACATCATCCTGGGAGGCATCGTAGAGATCTTCCTCCAAGTTGATATTGCGGCCCTTCAGTGTGTTTGCGCAGACATGAAAGCGCACTCCCTGATTCTTCAAACCTGTGATTCGGGTTTGCATCTCTTCATTTGCATTCCCACGCTTCATCTTGGTGCCTTCCACTTCATCCGGATACATCAACACCGCAAGCCCATTCCCGTGCATTACCACGCGGATATCCATGTTTTCAGCTCCGACGGCGTTAATGTGATTTTGAATATTGCGCAAGGCGCCTGTGTTCTGTTGTGGATTGTCCCCATTGATGTGATAGACAACTTTTTGCTTACCGTAGCCCAAGGCGCTTGACCACATTGCTAGGATTAAGCCAGTTACCAACAGCATAAATTTCAGAAGATTTTTCATTCTTCCTCCTCTTTATTACATTTGAGTATTCAAAATAGTTCATACAATAAGCACTTTGCTTTTAGATAGATCAGAAGGGAAAGTCAACTAGAATCTGTCAAACAATATCAAGAACCCCTCACTCAGCGACGCACAAAGAGAGATTCACTTTGCCGGAGCGACTTCAACTCCAGTTGACGGGACACCCCCTTGATTGGCCCAATGAATTGCCATGATCGACAGAGCACTCCCGATGAAATAGCCGGTGACCAAAGGAGCAATAGATTGGTCGTAAAGTTGTCCGATCACAGAACCAAATGCGACTCCGATTGTGGTGGATAGAAAGCCCACAATCGCAGCTCCAATCCCAGCAATATGCCCCAATGTCTGCATTGCTATCGCATTTAGATTTCCAAAGAGAATACCCATACAGAAGAACGTGACCTGTAGGTACAAAATCAACCACAGCAGAGAAGGTTGGCCATTATGCAACCACACAATTCCAAGAAAGCTTAAACTCCAGATTGAAATAGCTGGACAGGCAATGCCAATCATCCGGCGCATCCCGTAACGCATCACCAAGTGAGAGTTTGCAAAGAACGCCGCACCGATCGAAAGGGCCAACAGGGCAAAGTACAGCGGAAAATCTTCTCCGAGGCCATATTGAATTTGCAGGATCTGCTGAGACATCGAAAGGTAGGCGGCAAAGGGGCCGAAAATTAACCCAGCCGCAATCGTGTGTCCAAAAGCGTGGCGATTCAGGCAAACCTCTTTAACACCAGCAAGCAGTCTCTGAGGTGTGAAGGGAATCCGCCTTTCCAGTTTCAAGGTCTCGGGTTGACGCAGTCCAAACCAGACTGAGACGATGGCCCCTAGCCCAAGAAAGAGAGCAAAGATTCCCTGCCAATTCCAGATGTGCAGGATTCCCTGCCCAACAGCCGGTGCAATCGCAGGTACAAGAATGAACACCGACATCACGAAGGACATCACTTTCGCCATCGACTCACCAGAGTAGAGGTCTCGGATCAGCGCAATGCTGACAATCCTTGGCCCCGCCAAGCCAACCCCCTGCAAAAAACGGCCAAAGAGCATCATTATGTAGCTTGTTGAGAAAACCGAGAGCAGGCAGCCAATGCTGAACAAACCAATTCCCAGCTGAATCGCAGTTTTGCGTCCAATACTATCTGACAGAGGCCCGAACAGTAGTTGTCCGAGTGCCAATCCGAGAAACAATAGGCTAATCACAAGTTGCGCATCATTCGGATGATCAATCTGAAGGGTAGCTCCAAGTTCCTGCAAAGCAGGGATCATCGCATCAATGCTCAAAGCCACCAACGATTGCATCAGAGCCATCAAACCGACAAATTCTGGAAGGGAAGGCGTCCGCTCAGGACGAGCAAAAAGACTCATGCGCGATTGGGTTCCTGCTTAAGGAAAATAAAAATCGAGATAGAAAAGTGATTTCTGGATCAGGAACGAAGGAATGGGATCAGTTCATCGAGAACTTGCTCTGGGGATTCCTCTGGCAGGTAGTGCCCACAGTTCAGGGCGGTACCACTGACATGGTTGGCTCGTTCACGCCAAACTTCGAGAACCTCATACTTTCGATGCACAAGGCCCTTTTCTCCCCATAGTGCCAACAGGGGACATTCTATTTTTAGATGCAGATCTGAGGTGTCATGCTCTAAGTCAATACTTGCAGCTGCTCGATAGTCTTCACAGGAGGCATGAATGGTTTCTGGATTTTGGAAGCAGCGCAAGTATTCAGCAAAGGCTTCGGGGGCAAAGATGGAATCAGGAGAACTCCAGCGTCCCATCTTCTCAGTGAGGTAGTATTCGGGATCCGCTCCAATCAGTCGCTCCGGTAAGCCATTGGGCTGAATCAGAAAAAACCAGTGGTAGTAGCCCGTCGCAAATTCCTGATCTGTGGTCTTGAACATGTGATGAGTTGGAGCAATGTCCATCACACAGGCTCGTTCCACACGCTCTGGATGATCAAGGATCATCCGGTGTAACACCCGAGCTCCACGGTCGTGTCCGGCTACGGCAAACTGCTGGTAGCCAAGCTCTTTCATCACCTCAACCATGTCCTTGGCCATCTCACGCTTGGAGTAGGGCTCATGATCGATCGTAGACTCTGGTTTTGAGCTGTCTCCATAACCACGCAAATCTGGACAGATGACGTGAAATTCTTCTGCCAATCGTGGAGCTACGCGGTGCCACATCATATGTGTTTGTGGATAGCCATGAAGCAGCAGCAGAGGTTTCCCTGCCCCTCCATGAACCAGGTTGATTTCTGCTTCCCGGGTCTGAATCCGAGCTGCTTCAAAGCCTTCAGCAAAGGTTGATTTATTGCTCATTGTATTGAATCTTTTCCACAAAGAATTTCCTAAAAAATTAGGAACAGATTCATTTCTCTCTTGCGTGAGTTGCTCAAAAGCAAGAACCTGCCACTAGACTTGATCGCATTTGTTATTTTCAAGATTGAACCTCTTTTTCATAAGGAACAAGTGTTGTTGAACGACATCGGTTCCATCTCTTTGCTCAGCCAGGAAATTCATGATTCTCTACGCCTTCCCCATCAGTAACTTCTGTAGCAAGGTCAAAATTGTCCTGAGACACAAACAGATTTCCCACCAGATCTTACCGCCACCCAGTGGGTATGGGTCAGCTGAATACAAGCAGATCGTCCCAACCGGCAAAATCCCAGGATTAGTGGATGATCAATTGGTACTCTCTGAATCAGAAGCCATCAACGAATATCTGGAGGAAAAGTATCCGAATCCTGTAATGCTTCCGGGTGATCCTGCAAAACGGGCTCTGATTCGTCAACTCTCAAGACATCATGATCTTGCAGTGGAACCCATTATCCGCTCCCTGTTTGGTCAAGTCGCTCCCCAGAATCGAAACACAGAGGTCTTGGAGGCCAAAGCTGCTGAACTACAAAAACAGCTCAACATGTTGGCTGAGTTGGTAGATCCCCAACCGTTCTTGCTGACTTCAGAACTGTCTCTGGCTGATGTGGGGTATGCCCCAACACTACTATTAGGAGAGTTGATGTGGGAGTGCTTTGGAATGTCCTGGAATCTACAGTCACGACTGAAAGAATGGCAGCAGAATCTTCAGAGGGTACCCGCTGTCTCAGAAACTCTTCAGGAAGCCCGCGAAGCCACAGTCACTTGGATTGCCAGCAAGCAAGGATGATTTCTGCTCATGCACTATTTTTATCTGGCGCTGGCGATCCTGGGTGAAGTGATCGGGACCAGTTTTCTCAAGGCCACAGAAGACTTCACCAAACTCTGGCCCAGCCTGGTTGTGGTACTTGGCTATGGTGCCGCCTTCTACTTCCTAACCCTCTCCCTGAAGGTAATTCCTGTGGGGATCGCTTACGCCACCTGGTCGGGGATTGGGATTGTGCTGGTTACTATCATCTCGATATTTATCTACAAACAGGTCCCCGACTGGGCTGCCATTGTCGGGATGGCCCTGATCATCGCTGGAGTGGGAGTCATTCAATTATTTTCCAAGACAGTGCATCCTTAGAAAATTAAAAGTGCAACTCTAGAAAATAATTGAAAACTCTCTGAATTATTTTTGTGCCACAAAATCCTTGACAATCTGGCAGACTCTAATAAAAGAACTGGTATGATAAGTATACCGCTAAAAAAGAATCACATAAAAAGGAAACGACTTTACGAAGAAGTTGTTGACCGAATTCAACAACTGATTAATTCGGGGGAGATTCGGCCAGGCGACTCTTTACCATCAGAGAGAGAACTGATGGAAATTTATGGAGTGGGAAGGCCAGCAATTCGAGAAGCACTCCTTACTTTACAGAAGGCAGGATTTGTTTCTGTGAGTAGGGGAGGGAGAACTAGAGTTATTGAACCAACTGCAGAGCATATTGTTGAATCTTTATCAACGGCAGCACATCACTGGTTGGGACATCCAGAGGGTGTCAAAAACTTTCAAGCAGCCAGAAAATTCTTCGAGTGTGGTCTTGCGAGATATGCAGCACAACATGCAACAGAAGATGACCTCCGGCTGTTAATGAAAGCGTTGCAAGTAAATAAGGATTCAATGAATAACTCTAAACTATTTGCACAAACAGATGTTGATTTTCATTATGTCTTAGCGGTGATCCCAAAAAATAGCATATTTAAAGGGATTCATGCTGCTATATCTGAATGGTTAATAGATCAAAGACATACAGTTTTAAGTTCACCAGGTGAAAATAAGATTGCATACCAAGCTCATAAAGAAATTGCTGAGGCAATTATCAATAAAAATGCGGATTTAGCTGAAAGTCTAATGAAAAACCATCTAGATCAGGTTGCTGAAGTTTATTGGGAAATTACAAAAAACCAGAAGACGGCATTGAAAGACCAAAATAGCTAATTAATCATGATTTTTATATAATTCAATTTATCGTAAAAATAAAGTCTAAATATGGGTTTAAATTATACATTTTTGAGAAATTTAGAATCAAAGGAACTCATTACTGGGATAATGATTTTTGAGTTCTTTAATCTTGGTTTGCCAAAGATTCTCAAAGAGTGTGGTGCAGATTTTGTGATATACGATACCGAACATAGTGGTGTGGGCATAGAAACAATCAAGATGATGGTAGCAGCAGGAAGGGAATTAGACCTTTACCCAATTGTCAGAGTACCCAGTTTAGACCAAAATTCGATATCACAATACCTAGATGCGGGGGTCAAAGGTATTATGGTACCGAATGTTAAATCCGCTAAAGAAGCAAAACAGATAGTAAAACTGGCCAAATATAGGCCAATTGGCGAGAGAGGTATTGCTTTCAATGTTGCGCATGATCATTACAGTCCGGATGATCCAGAAAAAAAGATTCGAGAAGCAAATAGTAGCAATATTGTCATTGCAATGATTGAGAGTAAAGAAGGAGTTGAGAACTGTGAAGAAATTTTGTCAGTTGAAGGAATTGATATGGGATGGCTAGGTCATTTTGACTTAACAGACTCGCTGGGAGTGTTAGGTAATTTCCAACATGAATTATTTACTGAAAGTGTCGAGAAAGTTTCTAAGGCAGGTAAAATAACTAATAAACCACTTGGGTTTCTGGATATTAATCAGTCTATGCTACTACAGTTTAGAAAATTGGGTTTTTCGGTACTTGGTTATGGACATGAAGTGTTGGTTTTTCAAAAGGCATTCAAGGATGGGATAGAAATGATGAAACATTTAAAAACAGGAGGAAATATGTAAAAACAATCTTTCATCAGTGATTAAAATAATTTCTTACAATATGAGGTTTAAAATGAGGAATTTCATACTAGCAATTGCAGGTATCGTGATCGGGACAGTAGCCCATGCTGAGATATTGATTGGGTTCGGTGCACCAGCTCTCGATGGTGGGCAAAGAGCCATCATGAATGGATTTGTCTCAAAAGCAGAGGAGAAAGGTTGGGAGGTGGTCGTATCGAATGCTAATTCAGATGCACAACAGCAAGCAAACCAATTGGACAATTTCATTGCACAGGGGGTCGATGCAATTGTCACAGTACCGGTAGATAGCAAAGCTGTTTGTTCCTCTGTTGAAAGAGCTCAAGATGCTGGGATTCTTTTTTATACTATAGATCGTTCAACCATTGGTTGTAAGGTTAATATGACTGTCCAGGCTAATAATTATTTGGCGGGACAGCAGGCAGCTGAGGAGTTGGTCAGGCTTCTCAGTGTCAAGTATTCAAAAGCCAAAGGAACAGTCTTAGAACTACAGGGGAATATGGGGCAAAACGTAGCCCAGTTGAGAGGTGGAGGCTTCAACGATGTAATGAAAAAGCACCCTGACATCAAAGTCATTAGCAAACCAACTCAATGGCAAGCAGAGAATTTTGGTCAGGCTACACTGGATGTCGTGGGATCAAGTGCAATTGACGGCATCTATTATCACTCAGATTGTGTGGGAACACGACCAATCTCAGCGGCACTGGACCAACTGAATAAGAATTATAAAAGAGGTCACAAAGACCATATCTTCAGAGTAGCTGTGGACGGCTGCAGTGATGGATTGCAGGCAATCAAGGATGGCTGGAGTGACCAGGCCTCGAGCCAACCACTCCCAGACTTCGGAATCATAGTCAACTGGATCGAGAAAGAACTGAACAATGAGCAGATTCAACTAGGAAGTGTAATCCAGCAAGGAGCACCTTGGTCGCCAGCAAAGATATTCGAAAGTGACTCAGGCTTGATGCTAAATCTAGCAACATCTAATGTCACTTCAGCAAATGTATATAACCCTGCCTTGTGGGGTAATATCAAGTAAGTGTTTAAACGAATACTGGGACAGCAATAATATGGTCCCAGTATTCAAATAAAAAGGAGAAAGAAAAAGAACTTGTAAGCCCAATGAGATTGCTCAATTTAATTTTAAACAACCTGATCTGGTTTCTCGTCTGTTCAGCATTTATCTTCTTTTCGGTTGCCTCCGATAGATTCCTTAATCCCGTTACAATCAGTAATATCTTAATCAGTATTTCTGCTTTGGGATTTCTTGTCTTAAGTCAGTCTTACACATTTATTACTGGAAACTTTGATCTATCAGTCGAATCAACCTTAGCTTTTACTGCGATGGTTGCAGCTTTACTGATTATCTCCTCAGAAAATGGTGGGCTTGATCTTGGATTGCATTACATCTGGGCAATCCTAATTATGCTTATCATCGGAATAAAGATTGGCTTGTTCAATGGTTACCTAATCACAAAGATAAAGGTAAACAATCTAATTGTTACAATTGCAATGTTATTTCTCCTGAGAGGGTTAACATATGGCATCTCTCCAGGCACAACAATCAGCTTTTTTCCAGATGGTTTTAGATGGCTTGGTAATGATTCCATCATTAAATTTAGTATTGATGGCTATCGTGGAAAACTAGTGATACCAGTTTCAGGTCTACTAGTTACATTAGCATTTATAATTGCGTTCTTTCATACAAAATATACACAGTTTGGAAGAAATATGTATGCAATTGGCGCTGACAAAGAAATTGCAAGAAATAATGGTATAAATGTCGATCGCACAATTATAATAGTGTACATGATCGCGGGGTTATGTGCAGCTATTGCAGGAATCATGATCGCGGGACGATTAAACAGTGCTACACCAACAATGGGGCATGGAATCATCTTTACTGTACATGCTGCAGCAATTATTGGTGGCATGAGTATTTATGGAGGAAGAGGAAATGTTGTCGGTGCTTTCGGAGGAGTTTTGCTCTGGGCAATTCTGGACACAGGACTCAATATTATGCGGGTTTCACCTTTCTGGATTGAAGTAAGTAGGGGACTTCTACTTCTACTTGCTGTACTCATTGAAGCAATGAGAAATAAATACCAGCAAAGAATTCTAACAATCAATAAATTCTCTCGATCAAAAGTGGGCCAAGAAGATCAATTCTACTGGAAACATAGTTAGAAAATGAAAGAAATTTTACAACTAGTCGATATCAGTAAAAGATTTCCAGGTAATCAAGCATTATCCTCCGTATCAGTAACATTCCATGAGAATGAAATTCATGGGATAGTGGGTAAAAATGGTGCAGGCAAGTCAACACTAATGAACATTGTCATGGGAATCATAGATGCTGATGAAGGAGAAATTTTCTTCAATGATACTAAAATCCAGAATGCTCAACCCAGAACTATGATTGAACTGGGAATCACTTTCGTCCCACAAAAGCTTCGAATGCTTAACACACTTTCAGTCGCAGAAAATTTATTCTGTGGAAATCTCCCTAAGAATCCGTACGGTCTCATCAATTGGAATGAAGTTTATAGGAAAGCGAATGAAGCCTTAAGTAGTATGGGCCTTAATCTAGATTGTAAAATTTCTGTACAAGAGTTAAGTGTTGAACAAAGAACAATGCTAATTATATCTAAAGCAGTTCTTTATGATTCAAAAATAATAATTTTAGATGAACCAACTGCTGTTTTAAATAAAAGAGAAAGAAGATTATTATTTAAATTCATAAATCAGCAAAAGAAAAAAGGAATAAGTTTCATTTTCATTTCTCATCATTTAGAAGAAATTTTTGAAATTTGTGACAAGGTAACAGTACTTGTTGATGGGACAAGTAAAGGTACACATTGCGTAAATGAATTAGACATAGAAAAATTAATCAATTTAATGGTTGGAAAAAGCGTAGGTTCGTACAAGAGAAAGAATTACATCAGTAACAAGAAAAAAGTTTTTGAGGTAAAAAACTTAACCCGGCGGGGTTATTTTGAGAAAATCAACTTTGCTATTCATGAAGGTGAAATTTTGGGCATTTGTGGCCTTGGATCTTCAGGGTTGAATGAGTTGATGCAAAGTCTCTATGGAATGGACAGAAGAGGAATTGGCGAGATCAAACTTGAAGGAAAAGCTTTTAAAAGTAGAACACCCTCAGAATCAATGAAACAGGGAGTAGCATACTTAACACATGACAGGCATGAGAATGGGTTGATAAATTTCCGCTCTCTCGCAGAGAACATTACTGTGTCTGTTTTAAACAAAATTTCAAACTGGACTTTTATTCGTAATTCAAAAGAAAGACATATAGCTATTGATCAAATTGAAAAGTTAAAAATACACCCACCTGACCTAGAAAAGACAATTGACTTATTTAGTGGTGGCAATCAACAAAAAATTATCTTTGGTAGATTATCTGTAATTAATCCTAAATTAATGCTTTTACAGGAGCCAACTCAGGGCGTAGATGTGAATGCCAAAAATGATATTTATAGAATTATCGAAGATCTCTCTTTGGATCAAATTAGTATTCTAATCGCATCCTCAGAGATTAGAGAAATGATTAATATTTGTGATCGCATAATTGTAATGAATGAAAATAGATTGGTTGAAGAATTTGCGCATGAAAGTTTTTCATTTGAGAAAATTATGTTATCGATGGAACAGGCCCAATCTTAAGTTTGCTGTCCTAATTACCAAAATATGCAACATTTGTTTAAATACTTCATCTGGTATGTCTTGATCTCTACTTTTTTGTGCTTTTCGTTTTTAATTCCGAATTTCTCTTCGCCAACAAACATTCAGAATATCTTGATAGGTGGAAGTGTATTAGGAATTATGGTGATCGGACAAGCTCTCTGTCTTTTTGCCAAAAATTTGGATCTTTCTGCAGAAGGCAATGTTTCTATTGTAACTGTTATTGCCGCATGGCTGATGCTACCAGCAGCAGAATCAACTTTTGCACAAGCGGGTGGTCTAGGTGTCGAATTAGCACCTGTTTTAGTTGTTCCAATTATGCTTACTTTAGGGACATTATTTGGTTTCATTAATGGTCTCTTGATTGCGTATGTTGGTATGAATTTCTTCATCGTCACCCTAGCAATGCAACTTGTCCTGAGAGGATTTGGTTACGTTATCAGTGAGGGAGCGGTGATGCCTGGAACACCAGATTCATTTAATTTTCTTGGTGGTGGGCAGGTCTATGGAATTCCAATGCCGATCATCACAATGATTATCGTGTTCATAATTTTTCATTTTTTTGTTAAGCAAACAACTATTGGCAGACAGATTCTTTTTGTTGGTAGCAACATCAAAACTGCTCAAACAGTTGGTATAGACCAAAAGAAAATTGTCCTTTTCGTATATGCGGTAAGTGGTTTCCTTGCTGCCTTTGCTGGATGGATGCTTCTTGGGAAGTTAGAGACCTCTGTTCCAAACCTTGGTGTTGAACTCACTCTAAACGTTGTTGCTGCTGCAGTAATCGGCGGAGTTAGCCTCAAGGGTGGTGAAGGTTCGCTAATTGGAGCACTTGCTGGGGTTCTTTTGTTGGCAATTATTAATAATGCATTAAATTTGATGAGTGTTGATCCCTATTGGGTGAATGCAGTCCGTGGTTTTATCATCCTGCTAGCCCTGATTATTGATGCCCAAAAGCAAAGATTTCTCAGGCAAATATGATTGTTCTCATTATTTTTTCTTTATGAAGTTAGCACTTATTGGTTGCGGTAGAATAGCTGCTGTACATGCTGAGTCTGTTATTCAATATGCTGCAGATTCAAAGCACCCTATTGAAATTGTCGCTTTAATTGATACCAATTCTGTTAATGCTGAAAAATTCAAAAGTACATACAACTTAGCCTGCAAAATATTCACTCAACTTGAAGATGCTGTCCGAGAGACAGCTTTGGATTCTGTCATTATCTCTGTACCCCATTATCTTCATGAAGATCTTGCTCTAAGAGCTTTTAGCCAAAATTTGAATGTTCTTCTTGAAAAACCCATGGCCCATACACTTGATTCTGCATTTAGAATTTTAGAGCAATCAAGAAGATCCGATCAAATTTTCATGATTGCTGAAAATAGTCAGTATTGGCCTGAGATTTTGAAAGTCAACGATTTGCTTTCTGATGGGATTATTGGAGAGATTGTCACAGCAAAGGCTTCATTTAGACAAGCCTCCGATAAAGATATATTTGACAGTTACTGCGTTTTGCCGGGTAGCACTGAATCCAAAGCATGGAGATATTCTGTAGCAGCTGCTGGTGGTGGAATTACAATTGATGGTGGTGCTCATTGGATTCGCCCATTAAGGTTTTGGTTTGGTGAAATCCAAGAGACTTTCTGCAAGTTTTCTTATCCCCACCCTTTGATGGAAGGTGAAAGTTTATCTCAGGCAATATTCACTTTTGAAAAACCTCTAACGGCAATTTTTGAAGGTATCCTCACTGAAAAAACTGTGTTTTCGAAAGATTACGCATTTAGAATAACAGGCACCCAGGGAGAGATCATGGTCGGGCCTGAGGGCTATGGGGTATATGTTTTTGACCAAGCACACCCAGATGGTTTTCAGTTATTTGATAGACATGGGTACATTTCATCTTTTTACCATCAGTTTCATGATTTTTACTCTTGTGTTGTGTCAGGAAAAACGCCCGATGCCAGTGCCGAATATTCTCTGGGAGAAATGAGAGTTGCGTTTGCAATGGCGAAATCTAACATTGAAAAGATGTGGGTGTCCCCTCAAGAAATATTTTGAATATCTCAATTTCTGATAAAATCAGAATATACAAAACGCTTTAAAAATTTTATTTAGTCCTTTTGATTCATTTTTTTGGAGCCGCAAATGAAATCAATGGAAGTTTGCAATGTGCCGGTTTGCGAGTTAGGTGAGGGTATCTTTTGGCATCCTGAGCGTCATAGCTTTTGCTGGTTTGATATTCTTAATTCTAAGTTTTACGAACAAACTGATGATCAATCGACTAAGGTAATTGATTGTCCTGGTATGGCCAGCGCGGCTGCAAGGATTGACAGTAATCGACTTCTTGTTGCAGTTGATGATGGTCTTCATATTTTGGATCTTGAGAGCAAAAGGTGGGAGAGTTACTTAGAGATTGAGTCAGAGAATTCTCTGACGCGTAGTAATGATTGTAGAGTTCATCCAAGTGGGTCTTTTTGGTTCGGGACAATGGGTCACAATGCTGAACCAGGTGCAGGGTCTATCTATCATGTCAGATCAGGTAAAATTCAATTGCTGTATCCCAGCGTCACTATACCCAATTCAACTTGTTTTACACCTGATGGTACTACCGGCTACTTTGCAGACAGTGCGCTTAATTTAGTCTGGCGTGTAGAATTGAATCCTCAGACAGGACTACCTTTATCTGAACGTCAGGTCTTTATCTCTTTTGAATCCAATATTATACCTGATGGTGCTATCGTTGATTCACAAGGAAACGTTTGGATAGCCCTTTGGGGAGCCTCCAGAATAGCAGCATATCGCCCTGACGGATCTTTGCTTACCGAACTTCATGTCTCAGCCAGTCAGGTTAGTTGTCCAGCTTTTGGTGGTGCGAATTGTTCTGAGTTGCGCGTGACTACAGCGTGGGCCAATTTAGATGACACTTCTAAATCAAGCCAACCTGATGCAGGGTGTGTCTTCAAATTTGCTTCAGCACATGTAGGCCAAATTGAGGCAATGTATAAACTCTGATGATACTTACCAAGTCAGTATTTTGGGCCACACAATCATAAAGAATTCTGGCGAATAATTTTGTCAAGTTTGCTATCAGTGATTTTGGTGTCTCATTATCCCTTTTCGAAAGATGTTAAAAGAGTGAAGCAATAATCCACAATTTGTAGGGAGAATCCGACGTGCCCGAATCGAATGTAGATCAATTTCGTATCGCCTTGAGCGCTGATTTTCTGCGAGCGGACGGTAGTCCTTCCTATCCCATGTTTGATCTCTCTACGCTACAAAGAGATGAGCGCATCCAGTTGGAATATGTTGCTCCGGTGAATGGAGAGATGGTGGCCGATACGCTCAAAGAGTTCGATGCGCTGATACTCTTATCCTCCAAGTTCTCACGTCAAAGTATTGATCCGGAAGGCAAGCTATCTCTAGTGGCTCGCTTCGGAGTTGGCTACGACTCTGTGGATGCTGATGCCTGTACGGAGTTTGGGATTGGATTGGCGATCACCCCGAATGGAGTCCGACGTCCCGTGGCGGTATCTATCATCACCCTGATGCTGGCATTGACTGGCAAGTTGATGGTGAAAGACAAACTGACGCGGCAAGGCGCAGCAGGGTTTGCAAAGCGCTCTGAGCACATGGGATTAGGATTGGTTGGTAAAAATCTAGGTTCGCTTGGAGTAGGAAACATTGGAGCAGAGCTTTTTCGATTAGCGACTCCCTTCAATCTGAGGTTTATTGCCCATGATCCATTCCTCACTGAGAAAAAAGCTCAGGAATTAAATGTGGAACTGGTATCACTTGAAGAGTTGTTCCTACAGTCAGACATACTTACGATCAACTGTCCACTAACTGAAAGTACTCGACACATCGTCAACGCAGAGCGGCTATCATTGATGAAACCAACCGCCTATTTGATCAACACCGCTAGGGGTCCTGTTGTCGATCAAACTGCTCTGACAAAAGCTCTCCAGCAGCAAAGAATTGCAGGGGCTGGACTTGATGTTCTGGAGGTGGAGCCTCCCCCGTTGGAAGATCCTATTCTGCAGTTAGATAACGTTATCCTCACACCTCATGCTCTGTGCTGGACTGATCAATGTTTTGCTGGAATTGGTGCAGCAGATGTACAAGCCGTTCTAGCTGTGATGCAGGGCCAGATCCCAGTTGGACTGGTCAATCAAGAGGTGCTTGAACATCCTAGTTGGCAAAAGAAGCTTGCTAACTATTGTCTAAGATTCGGAGTAGACAGGTGATTGGAATTTACCAATCTCAATAAAGTTGAATTCAGAAGGCTTTATAAACTTTTCAGTAGCTGTTGTCTGGTCAGGCGGGTTGCAGAGAAAATCTGCTTCAGCCTCCAAGATTCATCCTGGACGTGCTGAAGTAAGAACAAGGCATCAGGATGTGAAAAACTGGTTGAGATTCCACCTTCTGTCGCAGGTAAGTTCAATCCCAAGTCTTGAGCCAGTGACCTCAGTTTGCCACGATCCAGGTGGTATCCGGCAAACTCAGGATCAAACGAATTGGCATACTCTGAAACGGTAAAAGCTGGAAGATCTGCTGCTATGTTCACCAACCCCACTTGAATCGGGACCGGGAACCCCCCATTCGACTTGATCGCATGAAGCCGCTCCATTGCGATTGGACAAATCTCTCCACAGCCTGGAAATCCAAAGAAGAGCAAAGCCTGATCAGGTTCACTGCGTAGGAATTCCAGTTGGACTGTCTTGCCTGAGCTCGCCATCGGGAACCACGGCAGCACAATCAATAGCCCTAGCATTGCCCCAATCAGCACTGTGCCTCCCAACCAAAGTTGTCTGTGATTGCTTTCAAACATGATCGATAAATTTTGCAATTATTTTATGACTCGCAGTAGTATTCATGGTTCAATTTTCTAAGTATACTCAACCTCACTGACACAAATTGTAAAGGGACCGCATAGGAACCCTACAGATATCAGAATTTCAATCAACTAACCTAGCTCCAAAAATTGAGGAGTCCCTGTGAGAATATTTTTTCATGCGTTTTCATCTCACATTTCTGAATCCGTAAAGCAGGCCCTGCAAGAAGATTTCATCAAAGCAGATCGGCTGTTCCTGATATTGACTGTTGTTCAGTGGTTAATGGTTAGTACCGCAACTGCTCTGCCAACTGGGGCCTATTTATTTGGCTTCATCGCCGGTGGAATCGTCACTTTATTGGTCGGCCTAGCCTATCTTTTCTTCAGGGGCACCGTAGTGTGTCGGATGGTTGTTGGGGCCAGTCTCATGTTGTTTTCAGCAATCATGATTCAGCAGGGATTGGGCCGCATCGAGATGCACTTTCACGTCTTTGTCTCGATGTCTTTTCTACCTCGCTATCGAGATCCAATACCAGTACTGACCGCTGCCACCGTAATAGCCCTGCATCATCTGATTGGGAATTACTGTCAACAAGCCGGCTGGATGATTGCCGGTATGCCCGTCTCTGTTTTTGATTATGGGACCGGATTTGACATCTTTCTGCTGCATGCTGTTTTTGTCGTGGTTCAAGCAGGAGTCTTGACCTCCATCATTGTGGACAACACTAAGAATTTTTGCGAAAGCAACGCAATTGTTCAATCAATGCTTGAAGTCAGTCAAACACACTCATTCAAAGGTCGCATTGAACTGATCGATTCTAATCCAGAATCGCCAATTCGGCACTACAATACTCTGATGGACACCATCTCTGAGTTGTTTGGGCAAGTGCAGAAGATGGTCTTCGCTCTACAAAAAGGAGATCTAAGTGAACGAATCGAAACCACAGATCAAGGGGATATTCGGGAAGTTCAGGAATCTCTCAATAGCTCTATGCAATACATGCAGGAGTTGGTGAACGATATCAACAGCACGATGCAGGACCTAAAACAGGGAAAGTTTTCTGGCAAAGTGAAAGTCTTATCAGCAGGAGAGTTCTCAACAATGAGCCATGGAGTTAATCAAACTGTCGAAACTTTGAAGTATCTGGTTGGGCAGATGATCGAAACCACACAAAATCAGGCAAAAACGGTAGAAGAAGTCTCAGTGGCGGTGACTCAAGTCAGCCAACGGGTCGAAGATAACGCCAAGTACGCCGAAGAGGCTGTAAATATGATGAATCAGGCCCTGGATAGCACCCAAATGAATGTTCAGCGGATTCAGAAGCTACACACAGCGATGAGCTCGATTCATGACAATGTTGCGCAAGTTCAGGAAATTGCGAAGCAGACGACGTTGTTGGCCTTCAATGCCTCTGTTGAATCTGCAAGAGCAGGTGTGCATGGTAAGGGTTTTGGAGTAGTTGCACAGGAGGTCAACAATCTGGCTACACAGAGTAAGCTCACTGCGCAGGACATCCAACAAATCGCTAAAAAATGCTTGGCAACTGCCGAAGAAGCAACAGCTGAATTACAGAACTATGTGCCTGAAATCACCAAGACCACGGCAATGGTACGGGAAATACAGCTGTTTTCTAATGAGCAAAACAGCGCCCTCAAGAGCATCCGTTTGGAAATGGATCAATTGAGCGAACTAGCCCAACGAGGAATTCAAAATCTACCCAGCCTTAATACCTCTGTCCAAAATTGAATAATAAGTGAAAATGTTTTCGACAGAGGGCTATCAATCAATTCTTCAACTCGTTTTTTAGAACTCCATCGAAAATGCTGGAGAAGCTCACTAGAGACTTTTAGGTTATCATTTTCATTTACCAATCCCCATCTTGTTCGACAGAAACGTATCATATAAAATAAAATTTCTTCCAATTAAAAGGTAGAATCTTTTTCAAAGCATATGTAATATATGAATGACTTCACAAAGGAGTCGTTAATATTAAATATTCTTACTTCAAGGAGAGTTCAAATGAGTGTAATGAAAACTGCAGCAAAACTATCTGTAGCATTGTTAATTACAATTCCAGCAAATTCAGTGTTCGCAGGTGGACACATGAAAGGTTGGGATGCTACTGGTACCCAAATACCAATTTCTAGTGAAACAGTAACCGGAAAAACAGGTGCTATCACACACATGAAATCAACTGACATTTGGGATTATTCAAAAGCGCCAGAAGGAATGCCAAGAGTTGTCAAAGCTACTTGCCATAATACTGTAGTTACAAACTCTGGCGGAGCAATGCTGGGGGGAATTGGCGTATGTGAATCAGTAGATCCTAATGGTGATGTAAGCTTGTTCTATGGTACTTTTGGCAAAGACGGTGTTTACAACGCAACAATGGCACAAGGAACTGGAGTTTATGAGAAATACGTTGGTGTGGAAGTTACAGGAAGCTTCATTGGACAATTGCCTGATGGTTCAGGTATCTACCACATGACACCGAAATAAACTAACAAACTGAATTTTTCTTCAGGTCTGTCCTTGATCTTATATTTGCTTAAAGGACAGACCGAAATCCAAGCAAAAAATATGGTAAATTCGCATCAATAAGCAAAAGCTAAATGAAAAATTATTTTCTAAAAATTGATTCATATTCAGTAAAATTTACTGAAATACTATTGCGGAACAAACTCCTCACAATAACTTTATCAATATTTTTTGCACTCATTTGTGGTTACGGTGCACAAAATCTAAAGTTTTCTACAAATTACAGAGTTTTTTTCTCTGATAGTAACCCTGAACTACAAGCGTTTGAATCATTTCAAAGCACATATACCAAAAATGACAATGTGCTTTTTGTTGTTAAAAAGAAAGATTCAGGAAGTATTTTTAATAATAGTGATTTATCAGCGATAAAAGAACTGACTGAGCAGGCTTGGCAAATTCCATATGTAATAAGGGTTGATTCAGTAACAAATTTTCAACACACCAGCGCTATTGAAGATGACTTAGTCGTTGAAGATCTTATTAATGAGATGGATGCAGAAGAAACGTATTATCAAAGCAGGCTCAAAATTGCCTTGGAAGAGCCTTTATTACTGAATCAGTCCATCTCTAAGGACGGAAAAGTATCTGCGGTAAATGCTGTTTTACAATTTGCGGAAAAAGATTTGATGGAAGTTCCTCAAGCTGTCAATTTTGCACTGGATATTGAAAGGAAAATTGAAGCTGATTATCCCAACCTCGAAGTATATGTTTCCGGTGTCGCAGCACTTAATAACGCTTTTGCAGAAGCTGGAATGAAAGATGCCGGAACTATTACTCCTATTATGTTCTTAGTTATATTTGCCCTAGTTTGGTTAATCATCCGAGCTTGGAGTCCAACGATTGCAGTATTAATTTTGATTATCTTATCAACAATGGTTGGGATGGGGATTGGTGGATACGCAGGTATTGAGTTGACCCCAATTTCAATGGCTGCACCAACTGTAATTTTGACACTCGCAGTTGCTGACGCAATACACATATACATCACCTTAAAAAGGTTAATGCAAGAAGGAATAGTCAAACAAAAAGCAATTGTAGAGTCTTTGAAAATAAATTTTCTTCCTGTGACAATAACATCTGCAACTACAATTGTTGGATTCCTTGCTCTTAATTTTTCTGACTCACCACCTTATTGGCATCTTGGCAATATCACAGCAGTAGGCATTGGTGCCGCTTGGTTATTCTCCATTACACTTTTGCCAGTGATTATGAGCCTACTACCTTATAGCACCAAGGTAGTCTCAGAAAAAGAAAAGACTCAAAGTGTTATGTTGAAGTTGGCAAATTTTGTTATTGATAATCACAAGAAAGTATTTATCGGAACTAGTGTCATAACACTAATTATTATATGCTTCATTCCGACAATTAAATTTGACGATCAATGGGTTGAGTATTTTGACGAATCTGTAAAATTCAGAAGTGACTCTGATGTTGTTTTAGATAATTTTGGAGTTTATCCAATTGAATATTCGATCCCTGCAAAATCAGAAGGGGGCATCAGTGAACCTGAATATCTACAGAATATAGAGAAATTTATAATATATTTACGTGGGGTCAAAAATGTAGAGCATGTGTATTCAGTCTCAGACATTATGAAGAGATTAAACAAAAATATGCATGGTGATGATCAAAATTTTTACAAAATTCCTGAAGAAAGAGATTTATCTGCTCAATACCTTCTTTTGTATGAGCTTTCTTTACCATACGGACTAGACTTAAATGATAGAATCAACATTGATAAGAGTGCTTCAAGGGTGACGGTTACCTTTGGTCGATTAACAACTGCTGAGCTAAAGAATTTTCTTGTTCAGACTGAAAATTGGATGCAGGAAAATTTCCCTAATTACATGCAAACGAAACCAACCGGCGCCAGCGTAATGTTCACCTACATTACGGAAAGAAACATCAGTAGTATGATTACTGGGACGATGATAGCGATCTTTGCAATTGCTTTGATGATGATCGTCGCTTTGAGAAGCTTAAAATTGGGATTATTGAGTCTAATTCCAAACGGACTACCCATTCTTACCACCTTTGGTGCCTGGGCAATCCTAGTGGGTGATATTGGGTTTTCAGTTGCGACAGTAGCTTCGATATCCCTCGGAATCGTAGTCGATGATACTGTTCACTTTCTATCCAAATATGTTCGAGCACGAGAAGATCGTCAATTAAGTGTTGAAGATTCGATTCGATATGCCTTCGATAATGTAGGAATGGCCATTGTCATCAATACCTTCATATTAGCTGTAGGTTTTGGAGTACTAACTAGCTCTACATTCAAATTAAATGTAGACATGGGACTGATGACAATTTTAGCAATTGTTTTTGCACTCATTTTAGATTTCCTACTTTTGCCTGCCATTCTTCTCTTCAAAAATGATTTTGCTGTTTCCAACAGTAAAAATGTCAATACTGTCCATCCTGCAACTTCTGGAGTATAAGGAGCGCACTATGTCAATCAATGCAACGGCAAACCATTCAAAAGTTTTTTTGATCATTTCATTAATTTTTTTGCTTTCTCTTTCTGTAACAGCATTTGGCGAATCACCCGAGGAAAAAGGTTTTGAAATAGCTGCTAGATCAGATCGATCTGACAACGGTTATGGAGACAGCAAAGTAGAAATGACAATGATTTTGAGAAATGCCGCAGGAGATGAAACGACAAGATCAATCAATTTTATTACTCTGGAAAGAGAAAATGAGGAGGTTGGAGACAAAAGTCTTGTGCTCTTCAATACACCTCGGGACATCAAAGGAACCGCTCTTCTTTCCCATGCACAGATTCTAAAACCTGACAATCAGTGGCTTTATCTGCCAGCCTTAAAAAGGGTCAAGAGGATTTCTTCAAGCAATAAGTCTGGTCCCTTTGTAGGATCAGAATTCTCTTTTGAAGATTTTACAGCTACTGAACTCAAAAAATTCTCATATAAATTTTTGAGAGAGGAGCCCTGCGGAGAGTTGACTTGCGATGTTTTGGAAAGAGTACCTTTGTACAAAAAGTCGGGATATTCCAAACAAATAAGTTGGATTGACCAATCAATTTTTCAACTTAGAAAATTAGAGTTTTATGACCGCAGAGGCCAACTGCTGAAAGTACTTGAAGCATCTGATTACAGAGAATATTTGGATGGTATCTGGCGCTCTCACAGGTTTGCCATGAAAAATGTACAAACCAAGAAGCAAACAGACTTAATTTGGGAAGATTATCAATTCAAGACCGGATTGACTGATAATGCTTTTGAGAAAGGCAAGCTGAGCCGGATTCGGTAACTCATGTTCTCATTTTCAAATCTTTTCTTCACAAACGTCCTTTTTCTCTGCTTCATCACCAATAGTCTTTTTGGTAATGAAAAAATTGATACCCGGTTATCTTTGGGGGTTGAAACTAGATTTTTTAAGAACTCCCCAAAGTGGGTCGGACAATCTACAGACGATTTTCAAACCTCTGTCGAAGGATTTTTTGAGGTATTCTATCCTTTAGATAGTAATCACTCAGTCACCATCAACCCTTTCTTCAGAAAAGATAGGATTGATGAGAACAGAGATCTCCTTGATATTAGGGAAGGGTACTGGCTCTTTGAATCTGATCCAATAGAAGTTTTGGTTGGTGTCAACACCGTTTTTTGGGGTGTTGTCGAATCGATTAACTTAGTTGATGTTATCAATCAGACTGATGCTGGAGACTTCTCTGGGGACCAAAAATTAGGTCAACCAATGATAAATCTTAAGTTGCTTCCAGAGTACGGGACATTTTCTCTCTATCTGCTACCTTACTTTAGAGAGAGAAGTTTCTCCGGACATGAAGGACGCTTTAGAGGCGCTAAAGAAATTGAAAATAACAATTCAGAATTTGAGTCAACAGATGCGCTACACAACTTAGATGTTGCTCTTCGATATAGTCACTACTTTGCTGACGTAGATTTTGGTCTGAGCTACTTCAAGGGAACCAGCAGAGAGCCCCTCATTTTACCAAACTCAGCAGCTGAACTATTTCCATATTATCGACAAATTAGTCAGATGGGTTTGGACTTCCAATACACATATATTGACTTGCTTTTCAAAACCGAAGTCATTGTGAGAGACGGATTTTCAGAGACATATACTGCGGCTGTCTCTGGTTTCGAATACACTTTTTACCAGATGTTTGATTCTGATTCTGATTTTTCAATTTTATTTGAATATCAGCATGATGGCAGGTCTAAACACGAACCCCAAACTCTTTCTGATCAAGATATTTTTGCGGGATACCGAATTACTCTTAACGACATGTCCGACAGCTCTTTTCTGGGTGGAACTATCTATGACACGAGTAGGTATAACTCAACCACTTTCCTAGAATATGAAACAAGAATATACGAAAACTTTAGTCTTCAAGTGTCAGTAACTGAATTTTCTGGCGCTCAAACCTCAGATCCATCCTACATATTTGATTCAGATGACTTTATCCAAATCAAGTTGACCTCCTATCTGTGAGGCTGAAACTTTAGATTTTTTGCCTAAGCCACATACCTACATCGACAAATTACCAGCCATCAAATTAGTTTATAATTGCAAACAATCATGAAACTACGTCACTCACTGAATTCCCACTAAACTGATTTCTTCGTTAATCTTCTTGCTTTACAATTGCTGATATTTTTCAAATTTTTACCTGAAATCAGCACAGTAATTGGTTTTGCAAATCGTTTAAAATCAGAATCGACTTGTCTTACAGAACATCCCCCAGTAACTAGCTAGCTCCCCATTGTTTTCGATCACATTTCTTGTGGTTCTTCAATCATTCAGTAAAGGTGAGTTCATGAAAAGCTTTCTTCCATTCATCAAGCGTTCGATCACAGCAGTACTTGCAGGAACACTGCTTTTTTCCACCCCGGTTTTCTCGCAGGAGTTCAGCTGGAAATTCAATAATGGCCTCCCTGAAAATCGTAATGAATCCAAGGAACTTGACCGCTTTGCCAACGATGTTGGCGCAGCTACAGACAACAAGCTACAAATCAAGATCTATCATGGTGGCTCTCTTGGTCTGAAAAACGAGGATGTCCTGCGTTGGCTTCCCACCGGAGCAGCAGAGATGGGCCTGGTCTGGGCCAATTACCTGGGACGGGATGCACCCGCAATGAACGCTGTTTACATTCAGGGTTCTGTGGGCTCCACAGAGGAACACCTGAAGGCGATCCCGGTGCTCAAGGATATCTATGCAGAAGAGTTGAAGGAGTGGGGAATCGTGCCTGCAGGATTCTTGGCCTTGCCGATTCTTTATGCTTCTATCTTTTGTCGTGATGAAGCAGTGAACACGCTGGAAGCACTACGAACAAAGAAACTCCGTGTCTGGAGCAAGGACATGGTCGAAACATTTGACAAGCTCGGTGTATCCGCACAGATCATTGGTCAAACCGAGATGTATGTTGCCTTGAAGACCGGGGTTGTGGATTGCGCGGTCTATCCAGCCCTGTACGCCAAGACCGTATCCCTACAGGAAGTCACAGGCTTCGCCTCCTACCTCTATCCAATTGCTGGCCTTCCCTACGTTCTAGGAGCTTCCGAGCAACAGTGGAATTCACTACCAGCTTCCATGCAGTCTGCAGTCAAGAAAGCAGCAGATGATCTCTTTGCGCGGTCCACCGACTATTCTGATGACAACGAGAAAGAGCAGAAGGCGCGTCAAGATCTAGAGCAGGCCGGAATCAAGTGGATGGCTGATTTTCCAGCTCAGGATCAGCGGGCCTTCCTCGATGCAGCAGCCAGTACCTGGCAAACCATGGCAGAAGAAGCAGGGGGTAATGCACCAGCTAACCGGGCTAAGATCCTTAAGGCGGTCGGACGCTGAATGATGAACAATTTCGAGAGAAGTCAAACGAGTGATTCATTCGTCCTCGGTGCTCCTCTAACTGTTCACTGAGAACCCATGTGCAGTTGATTTCAAGATGGATGGTTGCGCTGGCTGCCTTAGCGGGTCTGGGAATGGTTATCATGGTCAGCGTGGGAGTAGTGATGCGCTATTTTCTCAACTCCCCGCTGAACTTTACTGAAGAGGTGGTCGGCTTGCTTCTGTCTGCCTCTCTTTTCTTGATGTTGCCCTACCTCACACTGCACGATAAGCACGTGCAAATCACACTGCTTACGCAGCATCCTTCTGAAAAGGTTCGCTGGTCACTGAGGATCCTTAAGCAGTTGGTCACCTTGGCCTTCTTCGCATGGATGCTCTATGAGACGGTTCCATGGTTACAGTTTGCCATAAAGCTGAACCTCAAAACCGAGATCTCCCGACTCCCTCTACTTCCCTGGATGGCCATTCTCCCCATCTCGTTCTTCTTGACAGGCATCGCCAGTCTGCTCTGCCTTTGGAAGATCTGTCGTTCTTCCAACAACTCCACTTCCTCCGGTTGAAGTCCGAATGTTTTGGACAACTCTTCTCAGTACACTGATCGCAACTGCTGCCAGTAGTGCTCCCCTCGGTGCAGCGCTCGGTCTGACCGGACTGATCATCCTTCAGTTCTTTGTAAATGGAGCGACTTCCCTGGCTTTGAACGCTGTCTGGAATGTCCTCAATGAGTTTACTCTGAGTGCGATTCCTTTGTTCATCATCATGGGAGAAGTGATGCTGGCGTCTGGGGTCAGTCAACGCATCTACGCAGCCCTGTCAACTGTCTTCAATCGAGTTCCTGGGAACCTGCTACACACTAATATCGCGGTCTGCACAGTCTTTGGAGCAATCAGTGGTTCCAGCCTCTCCACTGCAGCAGCTGTCGGAGCTGTAGCCTATCCAGAGATGAGCCAGCGGGGTTATGATCGACGAATGGTGGTTGGAAGTCTGGCTGGTGGTGGAACCCTCGGTCTGCTGATTCCTCCATCCTTGTCTTTGTTGATTTATGGTTCGCTGACAGAAACCTCGATTGGTCAACTCTTTTTGGGAGGAATCATTCCGGGGCTGTTGATGGCCCTCTGCTTCATGGCCTACATCCTTGTGCGCTGTCTGAAGGATCGAACTCTATATCCCGTAGAGCCAGAGCTGCAGATTCCCTTTCTTCAAAAGCTCAAGAGTTTATCGAGCATCTGGCCTGTTGCTGGGCTGGTCTTTGCGGTGATGGGAACGATTGTGCTGGGGATCGCTACCCCAACAGAGGCTGCCGGCGTTGGGGTTGTCAGCGCAATTGCCTTAGGCTTTCTCTGGGGAGACCTGACTTTTCGCAAGTTAGTAGATTGCTTCCGCCAGGCAGCGATCACCTATGGATCGATTGGCTTTGTCGTGGTGGGGGCTGTGATACTCGCTCAATCCATCAGTATTCTGGGAGTACCTCAAGCCTTGATTGAGGCTATCGAAGAACTGGGTTGGGATCGCTACTGGGTGCTGTTGTTGGTAATTCTCTGCTACGTTCTGCTGGGTTGTCTATTTGATGGCTTGTCTCTGATGGTGATGACACTACCGATCGTCTTTCCTCTACTCACAGGACTTGGTTTTGATCCAATTTGGCTGGGGGTCATTGTCACGATCCTGATTGAGATCGGTCAGGTGACTCCGCCTGTTGGTTTGAATCTCTCAGTGATTGTTGCTGTCACCAACCATGAAGTCGGCTTGGGCAAAACCGCTTTGGCGACCGTTCCCTATTGGCT
>Ga0209631_10002065_pt1 | contig 24552 bp, 20 predicted proteins | sample COG_08_FD_184752 | JGI IMG/M metagenome (GOLD analysis project Ga0209631, IMG submission 184752) | Pelagic Microbial community sample from North Sea - COGITO 998_met_08 (SPAdes) (version 2) | ecosystem: Environmental > Aquatic > Marine > Neritic zone/Coastal water | place: Helgoland, sampling... | reverse complement strand
CGCTTTAAAAAAATATCAGTGCTGGATTTTTGGCTCATTGGTGTTGGTCTTGTTTGACGCATTGGCGGACGTTGAATGGTTCACGGGTAACAAATCAAATACTGTATATTTATACAGTATTTGTCAAGAGGCGCTGTGGCCGCGGCTTCTTGCACTTTCTCACAAGCAGCCTGCTGGCTCCGCTTAATGGGGCGTGTCATCACAGATTTAGTCAGTGTTTGCAGTCTTAGTCTGCTGAGACTGACCGTCGCGAGGGGGTGACTGCAAGGATAAATGTATCGCTTTGAGACTTGTTTGTCGGGAGGCCCCTGGCAAACAGACCATTCACAAACCAAGCCCTTCAGAAGCAAGCCCTTCAGAAGCAAGCCCTTCAGAAGTAAGCCCTTCAGAAGTAAGCCCTTCGGGAACAGAGCCCATTTACAAACAGGCGATTTATCAAAGGCCGCTCCACAGACAATGGTTTTTTCGAACGGGCTATTTAGTAAAGACCATGAGGTGAAGACTATGAGGTGAAGACTATGAGGTGAAGACTATGAAAGGATGCCGATGAAGCGAACGATGCTGCAGGAGAAGCCCACCAGCAGACTTCAAGCTAGTGCCCAGGAACCGGTCCTGCGAGTTGTTTTGGAATTTGATTGTTTCAGGGCTTTACACGCATGACCTCTTTATCCGTGATCGGCTTTTATTGTTTCGATGTAGTACAGGATGTAGGGATTTTGGTGACCATTCTTAGAATTACTCAATCGAGACCACCCCACCTAAGCCCTCCACGGTCAACCCTTCGTAAGTAAGAGGTTCAGCCGTACCCGTGATGCTCACTTGCAGGTGATAAAGACCCTGAGTAAAAAAGTCAGTGAAGGGTAATGAATTTTCTCCGCTCAAGCCCAGTAGGGGAACCAGAGACAGTTGTAATCGCGGCAGGGTCTCGCTCGATTCAGTGTCTGAATCGTAAATAACCTGAAACATTTCTGAGGAAGTTGTTAGGTTGTCGATACGGCAGCCGCTGCTGCCGGCACAGTTGTTGCCGTCCTCGAGCGTAAGCGTTGTTGCGTTAGATTCGGAGGAAAGGACGCCCTGACCATCTTTGATGCGGAATTGACTGTTGAACGTAATGCTTAATTGACGTTCTGAATCAGAGCGCATCGCATCTTGCCCATCAGTAAACGTGATCGCGACCTCAAGGGTTTCCTCTGACAAAGGCATTTGATCCAAGCGCAGCTTGATCGCCGGGCTACTTATTGACGTGGCGGTTTTAAACAATTCATTGTTTAAATGATTTCTGTCGAGGGATTTAGAGGGAGGCTGGTTGAAGACCAATTGTTTTCCCTCTAACGCGGTAAATAAACCCTGGGCTTCGTCTGCGTTTGCGCCAAGGTTGACGAGCTTCGCCAAAAATCCAGGTTGAAGGCCGGCAGCGGTCTGATCGGTGCTCGTTAAATTAAAGCCAGTTTCCGCTTGATGGATCACTTCGTCGATGGTGAGGCTGGCATGGATGTCGCTAAAAGGTTGTCCTTGGAAGCTCAGTAAAAAATCTTGCGTGCTGCCTGTTTGCTCTAAACCAATGACCAAGAAATAATTTTTAACGGAGTCAAAGTAGGTAGGAATGACATCCTTGAACAAAAAAGAATTAAGCAGTCGTTCGTCAAACAATTCTAATGCTTTGATTTCAAGCATCAGCGGATAACCCGGATACTCAGGGGTTAGCCGCGCCGTGAGGATATTGGGCTGGGCATCAAACACTTCCGCTTCCACAACGTTTCCGCCGCCATCCCAACCCGTCAGGGGTTGGTCTTGAACGGGCACTTCAATGGCGATCTCAGACCCATCCGAAGACCAGATTAGCGTCGTTCGGGTGTAAATTTCTCGTTCCCCGGTCGATCTTTCTGTATCGTTGCCATCGATGAGGCGAAAAACAACCGCCAATTCTCCACCACTGCCGGCCGCAGGCACTCGGTCCAACAGCATCATAATGGTTAGAGAAATGCCTTCATCTGAATCGGCATCTAGCAGCGCCTTGACGTTGCTGCGGTCAATTTTTTGCCCGTCGAGCGCGAGCATCAAAATAGGGTCGGCCACTTTGGGGTCTAGACCATAGAAAACAGGTTTTTGACGACTATCGATGTGATCAGCCAGTGCAATGACATGCGCATTGAGATCAGATTCGAGGTCAGGCAGCAGGCTCCCAGTTCCTGAGCCGTGACTTGAACCTTGGCCACCGCTGGACCCATGACCTGAACCACCTCCCGAGCCACCTCCTGAGCCGCTCCCCGAGCCACTCCCCGAGCCACTCCCGAAACCGCTGCCCGGGCTAGTATTGCTGTCAGCGATCGCGCTGCCAGGTTGTTCGAGAGTTTGAAGGTAGGCGGCGATATCAAGCGCTTGACGTCTTTGGCCGTTGGTCTCGACTGCGCCATTGGTCAGAGCGCTCGCAGTAAAGCCAAATTGGAATCTGATGATCAGTAGGCCGTCGGTCAATGGAGACGTTTGGCCATCCAGATCAATATCCAGGGCCGTCTCATGGCGCTTCAGATAGGCCTCGATCAGTGACGCATTGGTCCGCTTCGCGTCTGATGACAGGGCACCTTGAGTAAGCGCAGTGCCGTTAAAGCCAAAGAGGTAGCGAATGATCAGCAGTCCGTCGCTGAGAGGTTCGATGCGGCCGTTGTCGTCGATATCGAGGAGCTGGTCACTGGCTGATGCGGTTTGTAGACAGAGGATCAAGATTAGCGCAGCAGAGCTGGCGGAAACGACAGGCGAAATCTTGATCATAATCGATTCTCACATGGGCCCATTTGGCGTCGGTTTGCTATTGGACTGAGGCAGTTAAGTTGTCATTTTGTAATTATTATAATGAGAAGCGGCGAGTCATCCAATGGTCTGTTCCTCGATCGCTTCAGGTCGTAATGAATCCGCACCAACCCCTACCTCAGCTGTTCTGAGATGAATGTGGGACCTAGGGCGTTGGCGGGGTCGTTGGGCTGAAGCTGAGCATCTGGCTTGGGATGCATCTACAACTGATTAGGTCCCTCACTTTGCTTGAGCCATAGCCAATGGACTGCTTGTGAGTCAGTCGATGACAGGGCTGGGTGAGCCCCTAGTGCGACTTTGCTTAAAAGCATTGGCTCTGTTGGTCGTTAAGGCTGATTGGTCGTTGTGCCTGCAAAGCAACAGCTGACCCGAGTTGGAGCGGTCGGTTTCAAAACCGTTGTTCAAAGGTGTCGCAATACTTAAAATGCTGAGCGACTTCTGCAGATATAGCGATGACGGATGACCGATAGTTTGGGTAGGTTCACAGGTGCCATTGCCAAAAGCTGGGATGGGCCGGCTATGCGGGCGCAACTCCAGCGCATCAACCAATGGCTAAACGACGTGGACGCTCAAAGTCTGTCAGAGGGGAGAGATCGCGTGGTTTGTGCTCAGATCGAAGTCGAGGGTCACTTCCAAAAAGTCGCCGTCAAAGTCTTTGCGCGTCAAAATCGGGTCAAGGATTGGTCGGATGGTCGTAGGGGCTCTAAAGCGCAACGCTCGTTTGACGCGGCTGAATTTCTCGTTGACCACAATCTTCATACCCCGGAGCCGATTGCCTGGTTAGATCGGTGGGAAAATGGGCGGTTGCTCGAGAGTTTTTACGTGAGCGGATTTATCGATGCGCTCAGTTTTCGTGATGCGCTTGCCCTTATTTATCGGGAGGAGCGCGACAATGCCCCGCTCATGGCTATATTGCATCGTGTCGCTCCGGCTGTGCGCCGTTTGCACGATGCTGGTTTTTTTCATGGGGATCTGGGCAATCAAAATATCCTGACACCGAGGGCTGCTGATGGCGAATGGCTAGAGCCGACCTTTATCGATCTGAACCGCAGTCAGATAGTCTCCGAGCCCTTAAGTGATCGGTTAAAGGCCGCTGATCTGGCAAGAATTGCCCTGCCGGGCGCGTATCTCGATATTTTTAGGATGATTTACAGTGATCACGAAGTTTTCCCGGCGCCTTTGGCGGCGCTAGAGGGAAAAGCTCGTCAGCGGTTTTGGCGTCATCGAAGAAACAGCCAGTGGCGGCATCCGGTTCGTACCCTCAAAAAATGGGTTCAGCAGACGCCTTCATCGCCTTATCCATCGGATGCGGATTTGTGGCTTTGGGATGAAAAATCAGCTCAACCGATGATTGCATTGGGTCCAGCTGAAAAACGCCGCCAGCGAGATCTTAGCGATATCGCAGCAATGCTCATGAGAGGTTTGTGGGCCGCTCCGGGTTTGTTCCTGCGATATCAGAAGATAAAGGCCTTAAGTTTTACGCGCCCAGTCGAACTCAAGCAGCGCATTGGCGTGGCGCTGCATCCGGATCCAGATTACATCAAGCCGGAATTGAAATTGCTCCATGCACTTGGAAATCCTCCGACCCTCGTGCGCTTTTGTCACCACGAGACGCCTGCGCAATGGACGGCGGCGGTTGAATTGGTCCAGCGGTTAAAATCCCGTTCGATTCCTGTCATGGCGGCTCTCCTCCAAGATCGAGAAGCGGTACTCAATCCTGATGCTTGGCGAGAGTTCCTCTTTACCGTTATTCCTCTGATTGCTGACTCAGTCGATCGGGTTGAAATCACTCATGCTGCAAATCGCTCGAAGTGGGGTATTTGGAAGTCACGGAGTTTCGCTCAATTGATGGGGCCGGTACGGGCTCTAAAAGATCGCTATCCTGATTTGGAGTTCGTAGGGCCGGCCTGTATCGACTTTGAGTATTTGCCCGTGCTGGCGTCGCTTGCTGTGCTTCCTAAGGGTCTGACCTTCAGTGGATTATCTCACTTACTGTATGTTGATCGACGGGGTGCACCTGAGAACAAGCAGGGTGCGTTTTCGACCCTAGAAAAGTCGATCCTACTGAAGGCCATTGCCGATGGGTCGAGGGCTGTTGAAAATCGCGTGATTGTCTCTGAAGTCAATTGGCCACTGAAAAATGCAGGGGTATGGTCGCCTATTATGTGTCCCTACGAGACCCCAGCATGGAGAATCGAAAAACTGGGCGTGACCGAAACCGAGTACGCCCATTTTATGCTGCGATATTTGGCTTTGACGCTTTGTAGCGGTCACGTTGAGATGGTTTATTGGTGGCGGCTATCGGCACACGGTTATGGATTGGTCGATGACTTAAACGATTTTGCGCCGAGACCGGCTTTTACGGCATTGGCTTTTTTTCTAGAGCTTTTTGGCGAAGCGCGTTTTGAGCTGCGTCATCAGACCGAATCCGATACCTATGTCTTAGAGTTTTCAAAGGCCGGTGACCGTTATCTGATGGCTTGGTGCATCTCGGGTGAAGCGCAATTGCGCTTTGATGGGCTGTCCAGTGGTGGTTGGTGTGTTGATCAGGCTTGGCGATTTGATGGCACATTGATCGCCGAGCGCACCGTCAGCGAATCCCCTACTTATTACCGCCTAGTACCCTCCGGTTAGGTTGTGAGAGATGAGCCCCTTCGGTGGTTTTGGAGAGGAACCCGGGCCTTGACGAGGCCAAGGAGCAAAGCTTTTTAAAATCTCATTGTTTTTGAATACACAACGAGGTCTGTTTATATAACGAGGTCTGTTTACAAAACGATGTTGTATCAATCTCGATGAGATCAGACGAGCAACATTGAGGTCTGAGTTGTAATACTGTTAACCCATGAGGATTGGGCCGAGGTCGTAATGAATTCAAAGTTACAGCAGCTCTTGAAAGTCTATGCGCTGATCAGTGTTGTGACTTTGATCGGGGTTTTCGTTTTCTTTTCGAGTCGGGCAGTATTGGTCTTCGTGTTTGGATTAGACACCTTTGCTGGCTCAGAAAATGTGGGCGCGGCGATGCTCACAGCCTTAAGGTTCGATATTGCCGTTGTGCTGCGAGCTTACTTTCTTGGGTTGTTGCTCACGATTTTTGTTGTGTTCCTGCCTGGCGAACCCCGTCGCTTGTCGCACGCTGTCTGGAAAATTAACTCGGCATTGGGCGTGTTGATTATTCTCATCGCGCTCAGCCTATCATTTAGCAATATTTCCTATGTGCAATTTTTCGATCGACCTTTTGACAGTTTTGTTTTTCATGGTTTGGCTTACGGAACCGATCAGGTTCTAGAAAGTATTGTGGTTTTAAGAGACTTTTTCCCTGCTCTGATAGGGATCTTGGTATTGAGCGTGCTGCTAGGGTTCGTCGTGCTTCGCGTCGCTAAACGGCTTGAGTCCTCTAGCTTCCAAATTAACCTGAGTCGAATTACAGGTTCGGCGCTCTCGATCGCTTTGTTTGTCCTTTATGTGGCTCTGGCACGAGGTGCCTTAACCACCTTCCCGCTTTCTCAGAAACATCTTTGGGTTTCAACCAACGTAGCACTCAACAATTTGATTCCCAACGGGCCAATTGCCCTTTACTACGGATATCAGACTTATCGTGCGTCGAGTGTTTTAGAGCAGGCGAGCGAGGCCGCGGGCCGTGCGCTTTTCGAAAATTTCTATGGTCGAGCGCCTAGCCCAGGGGATGTGTTCGAACAATTTTTTACCGAAACACGGCAATCAGACCAGCTCGCCAGCAAGCCGCCTCATGTGGTGCTCAATTTGGTCGAGAGCATGGGGCAGGGGCTGTTGTCGAGCGCCGCAGGGGGTGACCTGGCCATGGCCGGCGCTTTGGCACCGCACTTTTTGGGGGATATTTACTTTAAAGATTTTTTGCCTGCCCACAACGACACCCAGCTCTCAACATTGGGAATGCTACTCAACACCGAGTATCAAGCAATCAGCTATTCGCGTCATCAGTATGTACCCTTAGAGACCTCTGCCCCCATTGTTTTTAAAAAAGCCGGGTATGAAACTGTTTTTGTCTACACAGGTTTTGAGGGAATTAAGAACCGAGGAAATTATTATAGGCGTCAGGGGTTCGATCGATTTATCGGTGCCAACCAGCTAAAGATCGATTACCCCGAAATGTCGCTCACGGTCTGGGGGGGAGAAGATCGCTTCGTATTTAGAAAAGTTTTAGAGCTTTTAAATAGCCGGGGGAGCGATGATCGGCCCCTCTTGATTGTGGTGTTGACGGTGACCAACCATCCACCCTATACCTTACCCGATCATGGCGCCTCGATGCCGGTTGCGATCGATTCAAATCTTGAGACCAAACTCGGCAATCTGCCCAAGGCCTCCCTCGATACCTTTTTTTATACCAACAACGAGCTAGGCCTTTTCTTAGACGACATCAAGGCCCAGGACGTCGGCGCTAACACCATCGTTGCAATCACCGGAGATCACTCGATTCGTGGACTTCGCTATCCGCCAAGGCAAATGTTGTCGCAAATTACGGTTCCGCTCTATTTTTATGTGCCGGAGGACTACAGGCCCCCTGGTGCAGCACCCCAGGTCAATGAGTGGGCGTCGCACAAAGATGTTATGCCAACGCTCTATCACCTGGCGTTGTCCCAAGCGCGTTATCCTAATTTAGGTCGAAACTTAATGGCTGCTGACTCTGGTGAGCACCACGCTTTCGCGCATCACAACAATTACCTCGTGCTCGATGATCATGTCTATGATCTTGCGAGGAAAAATGTTCTTCGTTCGACTTGGCAGCTACAAGATGGTGAGTTGGTGCGCAGTGATGACCATGCATCAAATCCCCGATTTCGGAGCGCGAGGCTCTATCCGAAAATCCTCGATTGGCTTACACGATATCAACTGGCGGGAATGGTGTCGGACTCAGATCAGTGAGGGCTACATGACTTCTGTCAGGGGTCAAGCTTTGTTCTTGTTAAGAATCGCCGCCAGAGTGCTGTGTTCGCAGATCGATAAGGATGGCGCTCTAAGTCGGCTGGCCGGGCTCGGTCGAGCTGATGTGCAAGCCCACATGCGGTGACCGCAAGCGCGAAAGTCGGATTCAGGTCTTGGGTGGGATCTCGTTCACCGCGTTGATCCGAAGTCATTCTAACAACTACCAGGGCGCCCTGAGCGCTAACCGAGGCCTGCTGGTGGGGCGGTGGTCCGTAAAATGTTTGCTGAGATCAAACGCTTCGGAACGCGGTTTTGGCGAGATCGTTGACGCCATTGCCATCGCGGTCGAGATGGTGTTTTAGGCGCTGCTTCATTGAAGGCGCCCAAAATCGCGTGATGTGGTCTGCTATTTTGTCAGCAGCCACTTCAGGAGCGGCGCCGATCGCGCAATGTTCAGCAATTTGGTTCGCCATCTTGATCAGGTGCTCGAGTTCTGTATCTGACATAAAAAGGCCTTATCGATGAGAATTTTGGCGAGAAGGGCTATCAATTAAAAAGTCTTGAAGGTCGTCGCCTTCAACCACGCGGTGTGGATGCGTGTAGACGACATGGCGATCAGGTCTTGAAAAACCGACCAGCGTGATACCAGACTCCACTGCAAGATCGACTGCCAAAGAACTTGGGCCAGAAATTGTGACAACGAGTGCGATGCCGGTCATCGCAGCTTTTTGCACGATTTCGAAACTGGCGCGACTGGACATGAGTAAAAACCCGAGCTCCTGATCCGAATTTTCCTGGGCTGCGCGTTTTCCGATCAATTTGTCCAATGCGTTATGTCGTCCGACATCTTCACAAACATCGATGATCTGGCCCCCAAGGGTGCACCAAGCGGCTCCGTGCACCGCGCCGGTACTTTGCTGCAAGGGTTGATGGTGCGACAATTGATCCGTCGCCGACTGAATTGCATCGTGCGAAACTTGAAACTTTTGACGAGTCAAGGCGCTGATATTTTGTTGGACTTGGGTGAGGGACTCCGCGCCGCAAAGGCCACAGCCGGATGGGCCCACCAAAGTGCGTCTTCGCTTTTTCAGGTGCTCAAATTGTCGATTGCTGAGGGTGATCATGACCTCAATTCCCAGTTCGACAGGACACACGTCAATCCCATAGATCTGAGCCGGATCATCGATGATGCCTTCGGTTAATGAAAACCCATAGGCAAAGGCTTCAAGGTCAATGGGGCTCGCCATCATCACCGCGTGAGAAATACCATTGTAAATCAGTGCCACCGGGGTCTCTTCAGCAAGAAGATCATTTTCTATGACGCGAACCTGGCCATTCCATTCGGAGATTTCTCGGTGTGATGCCCCCTGGGGCGTTTTAGACATCATTGATTTGAGCCCGTGCTGCCTCGAGCAGGCGTTTTTGCCGGGTTGAAAACGACTGGTGCGCTTCCTGCCATTTGGACGCTGCTGCGACCTTCTTAACGCCCACCGCGGTGACCTTGTATTCGGGGCAATTCGTCGCCCAGTCTGAATTGTCGGTGGTCACGACATTCGCGCCGCTTTCTGGATGATGGAAGGTGGTGTACAGCACCCCTGGCGCGACCCGGTGAGTCAGGTTCGCTGTGAGCGCCGTTTCTCCAGCGCGACTGGTGATCAACACGGAGTCTCCCGTCTCGATACCATAGTGCTCGGCATCATGGGGATGGATTTCTAGCAGGTCCTGAGCATGCCAATCCACGTTGGCTGTTCTGCGAGTCTGAGCGCCGACATTGTATTGCGTCAGGATGCGTCCCGTGGTGAGCAGGAAAGGATATCGGCGATTGACTTTCTCTGTCGTCGGGACAAATTCTGTACAGGTGAACTGACCTTTGCCCCGGGTAAAAGTTTCAACGTGCATCGTCGGTGTGCCATCAGGCGCCTCGTCATTACAAGGCCATTGTAAGGACCCCCGTTGATCGAGCCGCGCGTAACTAACCCCGCTAAAAGATGGGGTGAGTGCAGCAATCTCGGCCATGATCTCACTGGGATGCTCATAGGTCATCGGATAGCCGAGCGCGTTAGATAGCGCAGCGGTCACTTCCCAGTCGGCTTTTCCGCTTAACGGAGCCATGACTTTTCTGACCGGTGATATTCGTCGTTCGGCGTTGGTGAAGGTGCCATCCTTTTCTAGAAAAGAGGCGCCGGGTAAGAAGATATGAGCAAACTTTGCAGTTTCGTTCAAGAAAATGTCTTGGACGATGAGGCAGTCAAGGTTTCCTAGAGCAGCCTCGACGTGGTGGGTATTGGGGTCCGATTGAGCAATGTCTTCTCCTTGGCAGTACAACCCTTTGTACGTGCCCGAAATCGCAGCATCCAGCATATTCGGTATTCTCAGGCCTGGCTCAGCCCCAATGGATACGCCCCAATGGGTTTCAAATTGCGCGCGAACCATGGCGTCTGACACGTGTCGATAGCCTGGCAGCTCATGAGGAAATGAGCCCATGTCACAAGCACCTTGGACATTGTTCTGGCCCCGCAAGGGATTAACGCCGACACCCAATCGGCCAATATTTCCAGTCAGCATGGCGAGATTTGCGATTCCCATTACCATGGTGGAGCCCTGACTGTGTTCGGTGACCCCAAGGCCATAGTAAATGGCGGCATTTTTGGCCTTTGCAAACAAGCGTGCGGCTGCGCGTAGCTCATCAGCAGGGATACCGGTTGCATCGGCCAGCTGCTCGGGTGAATTACGGGATGCCTCAATGAAGGATCGCCACTGGTTGAAGGCTTCGGTATCGCAGCGCTTTTCGATGAACGCATCATCCTGCAAATTTTCGGTGACGATGACGTGCGCGAAGGCGTTAATCATTGCGACGTTCGTGCCAGGTCGGAGTTGAAGATGATGTGCAGCGAGGATATGTGGACTTTCAACTAAATCAATCTTTCGAGGGTCGGCGACAATGAGGTGCGCGCCAGCTCGCAGGCGTTTTTTGAGTCTCGATGCAAAAACAGGGTGCGCGTCGGTAGGGTTGGCGCCAATGACCATGATGACATCTGCATGTGCAACCGACTCAAATGTCTGGGTTCCAGCAGATTCACCCAGGGTAGTTTTGAGCCCGTAGCCTGTGGGGGAGTGGCACACCCTCGCACAGGTGTCGACATTGTTATTGCCGAAGGCGGCTCGAACGAGTTTTTGGACAAGATAGGTCTCCTCATTAGTGCAGCGCGAGGAGGTGATGCCGCCGACGCTGTCTTGACCATACTGCGATTGGATCGCCCGAATGCGCTCGGCCGCGAATGTCAGCGCTCGATCCCAGGATACAGTCTCCCAAGGCGCATCAATTGAGTCTCGGATCATTGGTGACGTGACCCGTTCGCCGTGGGTTGCGTACCCAAAAGCAAATCGTCCCTTCACACAGGAATGGCCCTGATTGGCTGCACCGTTTTTATAAGGCAGCATTCTGACGACTTGATCGCCCTGAACTTCCGCTTTGAACGCGCAGCCTACGCCGCAATAAGCGCAAGTGGTCACCACAGAATGCTCGGCTTGGCCCTGATCGATCACGCTTTTTTCCATCAGCGTTGAGGTGGGACAAGCCTGAACACAGGCGCCACAAGAGACGCAGTCACTGGCCATAAAAGCGTCGGCTTGGCCCGGGACAACCTTGGATTCGAATCCGCGGCCATCAATGGTCAAGGCAAACGTTCCCTGGACTTCCTCGCAAGCCCGAACACAGCGCGAGCAGACGATACATTTGCTGGGATCGAAGGTGAAGTAGGGATTACTCTCATCTTTTTCGGCATGAAGATGGTTGTCTCCATCAAAACCATAACGAACCTCTCGCAGTCCGACTTCGCCCGCAATGTCTTGGAGTTCACAGTTGCCGTTGGCCGGGCAGGTTAAGCAATCGAGTGGATGGTCTGAAATGTAGAGCTCCATGATGTTGCGCCGCAGGCGTCCAATCTCGGAATTTTGGGTTCGAACATTGAGGCCTTCCTCCACCGGAGTTGTGCAGGACGAAGGAAAGCCGCGTCGACCTTCAATGTCTACCAGGCAAATACGGCAGGAACCAAAGGCTTCAAGACTGTCCGTTGCACAGAGTTTAGGGATGTTGATGCCAGCAAGGGCCGCGGCGCGCATGATGGAGGTGCCAACCGGTACGCTCACGGCTTGACCATCGATGGTGAGGTTGACCTGCTCTGTTGAACTCGCCAGAGAGATCGCAGGTGTTCCATAGTCCTTATCGGGGTGAACCTTTGTGCGGGGATCAAAGTACTGCAGCATGGTCGTTATCCTTGGTTAGGGCATTGGCTCAGCGAGGGAGCTGGCATCTGTGGTGATGATGTCTGAGCGATGAAAGTCCTCTGGAAAATGTTCGAGGGCACTTAAAACAGGGAAATGCGTCATGCCACCCATGGCGCAAAGAGAACCCAGTTCCATGGTTTCGCAGAGATCTTTGAGTAATGCGACATCTTGTATTCGGTCCTGAGGCCGCGCGCGCTGATCTCTGATCCGATCGATGACTTCGACGCCTCGGGTTGAGCCAATTCGACAAGGTGTGCATTTGCCGCAAGACTCAACCGCACAAAACTCCATCGCAAAGCGGGCTTGTTCGCTCATATCAATGGTGTCATCAAAGGCGATTACACCACCATGACCTAAGACGGCGCCAATCCCGCTGAAGGCCTCATAATCGATCGGTGTCTGCCAGCTGGACTCTGGCAAGTAGGCGCCCAAAGGCCCGCCGACCTGAACCGAGCGCAGCGGTTTTCCTGTTTTGCTACCCCCACCGAAGTCCACCAAAAGATCGGCCAGGGTGCAACCAAAAGCAAGTTCGACGAGGCCCGTCCGTTGAAGATTACCTGCCAGTTGAATGGGCAGGGTGCCTCTCGAACGTCCAGCACCAAACTCCGCATAAAAACCTGCGCCCTTCGATAAGACAATTGGCACGGTTGCAAGAGAGATGACGTTATTGATGACAGTGGGTTTCTGCCAGAGCCCCTTGATCGCTGGTAGGGGCGGTTTGGCTCTCACCATGCCGCGTTTCCCCTCAAGGCTCTCAATCAATGCCGTTTCCTCACCACAGATGTAAGCCCCTGCACCCAGACGTACCTCGATGTTAAAAGCTTTGTTTGTGCCGCAAATTGCATCGCCGAGGAATCCGGCCTCCTTGGCGCTTTTGATGGCTCCATTGAGGAGGGTCTCTGCGAGGCGATATTCTTCTCTGAGGTAGATGTAACCTTGCTCTGCGCCCACCGCGAGCCCGGCAATGGTCATTCCCTCGAGCAGCGTGAAGGGATCGCTCTCCATGATCATCCGATCTGCGTAGGTTCCGGAGTCCCCCTCATCGGCGTTGCAGACAATGAATTTGGTCTCGCTGGAGGCATCGAGGACTGTCTGCCATTTGATCCCTGTTGGGAAGGCTGCGCCGCCGCGACCGCGAAGACCTGAGTCGGTGATGGCGCTGACGATTTCTTGGGGTTGTAAACCGAGTGCATTGCGCAGTCCCGAGTAGCCATCATGCGCCTGATAGGATGCGATTGAATGCGGCTCGACCCGTCCGACACGAGAGAAGGTTAAACGTTGCTGATTTGCGAGGAACGGAATCTCCTCTGTGAGTCCGAGGTATAGCGGGTGATCCGGGTTACCGAGCCAGAACTCTGCGGTGATGAGGGCGTCTACGTCATCCGGCCTGACCGGACCATAGGCGATTCGTCCACGGTTGGTTTCTACCTCGATCATAGGTTCTAGAAAGTAGAGCCCGCGCGATCCGTTGCGGGCGAGCGAATAAGGCAATCCGAGCGCTGTCGCAATGGAGGCGAGGTGCTCTGCGACCTGATCAGCGCCAAGTGAAATAGCCGTCGTATCCCTCGGCACGAAAACCTGGTGTAGCGCTGCGATATCGCTAGCCGGGTTTGCTACGTTCAGGGGACTCTGACTTGTCTCTGGAGTTGGCCCTTGGAGATCGTTAATGAGCCCATCAAATGCTTTGGGGGTGACGCCCGCGTAAATCGTTGAGTCGATTCGTAGGGCTGGAGAGGCTGCGCAGTTTCCGAGGCAGTACACGGGTTCGAGGGTGATAGCCCCATCGTCTGTCGTTTGGTGATAATCGATATTGAGCGTTGTCTTAACGTGAGATTCGAGGTCTCTGCCGCCCATGGATTGACAAGATTCGGCTCTACAAACTTGAACAATATGCCTACCGGTGGGCTTGGTCTTAAAGTAGTGGTAGAAACTGATTACCCCGTGAACTTCGGCGCGGGATATATTGAGCGCTTGTGCAATCTCGGGCACGGATTCAGGAGGTAGGTAGCCGCATTCATCTTGAATGGCGTGGAGGATGGGCAACAGCGCCCCCGGCCGCCGACCCATCTGGGTCAAGATCTCGGAAAGGGTGTCGGCGAAATTTTGGGGTACGGTGGCGATTCTATTCATCAGTGTTTAGCGCTCTCTGTGTGCTCAATCATTCGTTTGCAAAAGTATTCGTTTGCGCAATCATTCGTTGACACAACCATTCGTTTACTAGACCTCTCAGCCGTATGGTCATTCAGCTCTGTTGTAATCGTTATACCTATGAAATAAAATGCATAGGTGGTTCATAGGTTTAGTGATGACACTAACATTTTAGTTTAATCCTAGCAGCTGGCGCCCGCAGTCTAAATAAGCACTTAATTGCCTATTTGTCGGAGGTGGTGAACCCAAAGAGGCAGCGAACCTATAAAGGGCAGGGAACGGATGAACCCAGCCGAAGTTCTCGCCCCCGGGGAATCAAACACAGACAAGGATGTGATCACCATGGCCAAGCGGATCCACATCAGTCCTGGCTGGATGTTTCATGATGAACAAGGTGAGGAGTTGAATCCCCGCTTGTTTTCTTTACTTCAAGGCATTAAGCAGACTCGAAAACTTACCGTTGCTACCAAGGCTGCAGGAATGTCTTATCGGCATGGCTGGAATCTCGTCGAGCAGGCGAGGGTTTTCTTTGGCGGTCCCGTGGTTCGACTCGAGAAAGGTCGTGGTGCGGAGTTAACTCCATTGGGTGAGAAATTACTTTGGGCAGAGGAGCGCGTTGCTGCGCGATTAAAGCCTCAAATGGAAAATCTTGCCTCTGAACTGAATATTGAAATCCAAAAAGAATTATCCGGGCAAAGGCCGGTTCTGCGGCTTCACGCCAGTCACGGGTATGCAGTGGCCCTGTTGCCTGATTTTGCGAGGGGTTTTCAACTCGACCTTCAATATAAACCACCGAGTGACGCGCTGGCCGCACTTAGCCGGTCCTCCTGCGATCTTGCGGGTATCCATGTCCCGGCGGAAATACGGCTCGAGGGTTTGATCGAGCATTATTCGAGCTACCTTGCGGCCAAACACTATCGAGTGATTCGTTTTATAACGCGCCAGCAGGGTCTGATGCTGGCGCCGTCTAATCCAAAGTGCATTCAGGGTATTGCCGATCTGGGTCGGGTTGGGGTCAAGCTGATTAATCGCCAAAAAGATTCCGGCACCCGGGCTTTACTCGATCAGCTCCTCTTACTCGAAGATATCGCGCCCCGAGATATCGATGGCTATGAGCAAGAGGAATTTACGCACACGGCAGTTGCCGCGTTTGTGGCGGCGGGGATGGCCGATGCCGGATTCGGTGTGGAAGCCGCGGCGCGACAGTTTGGCCTCGAATTTTTACCTGTGACAAAGGAGCATTACTTGATGATTGGGCATGAACGCACCCTTTCATCTGAGGCTTGTCGCGGATTCCTTGCTCAGCTTCGGGGCGCTGAGTTTCATGCGGAAGTCGCCGCACTGGCCGGATACAGCGCAGAGAAATGTGGCGAGATCGAGGCGTTATCCAACTATTTTTTGTAAACTGCCCAGATTGATCATGCCTGCAATTTGAATGGATGGACGCCAAGGGCCATCTCGGATCAGCGCCGCAAAATCGGCCGTAGGCCCTTATTTGCGCTGAAGGCATGGTCTAAGGCCGGCAAGCGCTTTAAACCGTCGTTTTTTTTAACCTCGGACTGATCGTCGACCGGGCGATGTAGCCCAACCAGGAAAAACTAGCGCTGCCGGTAATCGGAACCAATAGGATGCTCATGGTGTTGCACAGATTTAGTTTACGGTGCCTGTTGTGGGGGGTGTTGGTGTGCGCCCTCCCGAACCAAGCCAGTGGCGGCGATGCACCGGAATTCGCTGCATTTGATCATACCCATGCAAATTGGGCCAAATTGCTGCTTCGTGCGGTGCACACAGATCGAGGGGGAAGCGTATCCAAACTGGATTACCAAATTTTTCTAGACGATTCAGAGACCTTCGATCGTTATTTGACTGCTTTGAGTGCAGTCAGTGTCGAGCAATTCAGGCAATTTTCCCGATCCGAGCAGCTGGCTTTTCTGTTAAACGCGTACAACAGCTTCATGGTTGCAAAGATCATGCAACGCTATCCAGAAATTGCTTCGGTCTGGGATTTCGGCCGGGTGCTCAATGCTCCGTTCAAACATCGGTTTTTCGATCTCTTGGGTCAACGAAGGAGCCTCGATGATATCGAACATCGATTAATTCGAGGTAATTCGAGGCTCATGGACCCACGAATTCATTTTGCGGTGAATTGTGCATCGGTGGGTTGTCCCGCGTTACGCGGAGAGCCTTTCTTGGCGCCGCGATTAGATGCTCAGCTTGAGGATCAAACAGTCCGATTTCTCAATGACCGGAGCCGCAATTATTACGATAGAGAATCGGACCAGCTGGTTGTGTCCCCACTGTTCGATTGGTACGGCGATGATTTTGAGCCTCCGAAAAATCAGCGCCCAGGGGGTGTCATTGGTTTTTTGCTCCATTACCGACGAGCGCTTGGACTCGACAGAGACCAAACAGAGCGGCTGGCAGAGGGCAAGGTGACCCTCCATTACTCAGATTACGATTGGCAATTGAATGCTTTTACCGATGAGTGGGCATTAAGCGAACGCGAATGAGTCAGTCGTTAAGCATCATCATTCCAGTACTCAATGAAGCGGCAGCGCTTCCGAGGTTGCTTGAGTCACTGCAACCTCTCAGGGCCGCGGGCGTCGAGGTCATTGTCAGTGATGGCGGAAGTTCTGACGATAGCCGTGCAATTGCTGGTCCTTTGACCGATCTGATCTTACAAGGCGAGATTGGCCGATCATTCCAAATGAATGCCGCAGCTAAGGTAGCGAAAGGCGATTGGTTATTGTTCTTGCACGCCGACTCGGTATTGCCCGAAATTTCAGCACAAACGTTTATTCAAAGCCTGGTTGGTTGCCAAGCGCAATGGGGATGGTTTCGAGTGGCGATCTCCGGGGGTCACCCGGGCCTAGCGTTGACGGCTTGGCTCATGAATCGCCGATCAAAATGGACATCAATTGCAACGGGTGATCAGGGTTTGTTTGTGCGAAACAGTTTGTTTCGATCCTGCGAAGGGTTTCCCGAACAATTGTTAATGGAAGATATTGCGCTGTGCCAGCGACTTAAAAGGGTTGCTCAACCTGAGGTTTTGCAGCTGACGCTTACGACGTCCGGCCGGCGCTGGGAGCAACAGGGGTGGTTGGCAACGGTACTTAAAATGTCCTGGTTGCGTTGGGTCTATTGGCTGGGTGTATCTCCTACGACATTGCACCGTTGGTATCACAATGTCCGCTGATTTAGTGCTGCAAGTTTTCGCGAGGGCACCCAGGTTAGGCCGCGTTAAAACGCGATTAGGACGCGAGATTGGTGCAGCTGCAGCGCTGCATTGGTACCGCATACTGGTTCATCGCACACTCATGACTGCATCTGCGGTGCCTGCTCAAGTGCAGGTGTGGTGCCCTCCCGAGGATGATCCATTTGAGCTGGAACAGATCGTCGATGGGCTAGGGATGAGCTTCTATCAGCAGTGCGCCGGTGATCTGGGCCAGCGCATGGAGTTTGCGTTACGAGCGGGTCTGGAATTTGGTCCACGGGTTCTGTTGATTGGTGCTGATTGCCCGGTTTGGACCGTAGGGGCTTTGGCTGCGGCAGGACAAGTGCTTTCAGAGACCTCGATGGTGTTGGTTCCTGCCGATGACGGCGGTTATGTGGGAGTCGGTGTCAGCGGTTCTGTTCCGTCGGTCTTTGAGGGTGTTTCTTGGAGCAGCGCGTCGGTCACCTCCCAGACGAGGAGGTTGATGGAGCAAGCTGGTGTCGATTGGTTGGAGTGCCCCACGCTCTGGGATGTTGATCGACCGGAGGATCTTGAGCGCTGGTTAAAGGCCGAGCCGAACCTGCCTAGGCCCATTGTCGCCTAGGAAGCGCTTTTTTACTCCGGGATTCTCGCCGAGCACGATCTGCGTTAATGACTGGCGTCGTTTTCGGTTTGTTTCGCCATTGACGCCAGTCCTGAATGCGATTGATTCGAGAGGCGAAGTCAGGCGTTGTTACAATGCAGCGAGATGGAGTGCTGGGGCTAGTTGATAGAATCAATATTTTAACCGCAAGTCATCATGAACCATCAACATGGAATTCATGTGAAAAACGCTCGTTTCTTTTAGTCTGTTTCAAAGCTTGGATGGCGTAGTATGGGAGCGGGCAGGGCTCAGTCTGCACTCCTGAGGATCCACACCCTCTAATGAATGCCGTAAAATTTAGAAGTCTGTCGAAGGCAGTTCATTGCGCCAGGGTCGGCCGAGCACTTACAGAGCCCATTGAATAATTTTTAACCGAGGACAAAGCCGGAATCATGACCGAAAGAAGAGCAGCCCTTGATGTGCTGGCGGTCAGCCTGTTGATTGGATTCAACGTGCTGCTGGGTTTGAATCAGGCGTTGGTAAAGGTGGTCAATGCGGGTTTTTCTCCGGTTTTCCAAGCGGGCCTCCGGTCGATCTGCGCTTTTTTGCCGGTTTTATTGTTTGCTTGGTTCATGCGCCGCCGCCTCTCAATCTCTGATGGTTCCTTGCCATGGGGTTTGACCAACGGACTCTTGTTCTCGATTGAGTTTGCATTGCTTTTCATCGCCCTGGATTTCACGACGGTGGCTCGGGTTAGCTTGTTTTTTTACATGATGCCGGTCTGGGTCGCCTTGGCTGCCCATTTCTTGATTCCTGAAGAGCCTTTGAACCGCAATAAGATCATGGGGTTAGGTCTTGCGATCGGGGGCGCTGCCCTTGGTCTGAGCGGGGATCTTGGTGATGCGGGTGCATCGGCCTGGTTGGGGGATCTGCTCGCACTGCTCGCAGGGACTCTGTGGGCAAGCATCGCGCTGGTGACGCGCTTGAAACTGAGCCATGTTTCGAGCGAGATGAATTTGCTCTACCAGTTGTTTGTTTCTGGCATTGTGCTAACTGGACTTGGGATTGCGCTAGGCGATCCGATACGCTCGCCAACCTCGCTAATCTACGGCGTATTTTTGTTTCAGGTGCTTGTGATTGTTGCCGCCGGGTTTTTAGTTTGGTTTTGGGTGTTGCAGCACTATCCGGTGTCTAACATGGCTTCATTGAGTTTGATCACGCCTGTGGTTGGGGTCTACTTTGGTTGGCTCATTTTTGATGATCCGATCACGTCTTCTCTGGGTCTTGCCCTGATTTTGATTGGCGCGGGAATTGTCTTGGTGAATCGGCCGGTTCGCCGAACTGACCCAGGGGCGCCTTAGCCATAGGCCCTGCTGCGAATCGGTCCGACTGAGAGAAAACACCCTGTCGACCCCGCATTCAGCTCATGGGTTCACGATGTTCGGTTGACGAATTTACCCTGGGCGTCCTCTCTGAGGGCGAATTCTGTATCTTGGTTAAAGGTCGCTTCAACCCACGCGAGCGCAGCAGTCTCATCTAAATTGCTATCCCAAACAACGCCTGAGGGCTGGGATACATGCCACGGCGTATCCCAAAATACTTCGAGCCCATTGCCCTCCGGGTCAGCAAAATAAAAAGACAAGGTGTTGCCATGGGAAAGGGGTAAAAAATCTTGTTCAACCGCTTCTAGCCTGGTTTTAAGGTTTTGCAAATCCTCAAAGGATTGGACGCGAAAGGCAATGTGATTAAGCGCGCTTGGAGGGTCCTCAGCTTTCCGTGTGGTGACAAAGGCGAGCTGATGATGCTCGTCATGGGTCTGACTTAAAAAAATGATGTCAGGGCCTTTTTCGGCAATTGGGCCTCGGTCACTGATGCTAAAGCCCAGAGTTTTGGTGTAAAAGTCGAGCATACTCGCCTCATCTTTAATGTTCAGTACAGCGTGTGACCATGTTAGTTGCATTGGTCGGTCCTCTTCATTTGATTGGAATCATCGATCCCAGGATAGGCCGATGTCATGGTGTGCCTCACCTATGCCTTAAGAGATGAAAGTCGTGAACGAATCAACGGGGAAGCGGTGGCTTCTCAAGGTGTTCACCGCTGCGGTCGTATCTTCATAGCCGATGGCCATGCCGCAAAACAGCATCGATGTCTCGGGCGCGTCTACGTATTCAGCCACCGTTTGTGGTTTTGTCGCCCAAGCCTCTTGAGCGCAGGTGGCCAATCCGGCTTCCGTCGCTAGCAACATGAAAGTTTGTAGAAACATGCCCAGATCAGACCACTGGGGTGGACCCATCTGCTCGTCGATGAAACAGAAAAAGCCCGCGGGTGCGCCGAAAAATTGAAAATTTTGAGCCAGTCTCTGAAGTCTTGCGGCTTTGTCATCGCGTGGAATCTCGAGCAATGCATACATCATTTCGCCAACCTCGAATCGCGCGCTACGGTGGGGTTCTTTGAGATTCTCTGGGTAAATCGCGTAGCCCGGTGTTTCGCGCCTTGGGTTCTCCCGCACATGTTGTTTGAAGCGGACCATCGCATCCCCGTTAAAGACGTACAGCTGCCAGGGTTGAACATTGCCCCCCGATGGTGCGCGGCTGGCGCCCTCGATGAGCTCACGAATGAGCCCATTGGAAACCGGTTGATCTGTGAAGGCGCGAATCGAGGATCGCTTTTGGACGGCTTGAGTCACTTGCATGCGGCGGCTCTTTGCTAGGAATTTGAGTGGATGGTATCACAAGCTCCGGGCCTCCTAGGAGATGTAGGGGCGTGGAATGTGACGCCCAAAGGGTTCCGGCAGAGGTTGTTAGATTGTTGGCTCTGCTAAAGGGAGCGAGAGTTTCAGAGGCGACAAGTACCGGAGGTTTTGTAGGGAGCCAGGCCGGCCATGGGTTAAATCATGAGATGACTGCTTTCTTTAACCTCTTCCATGACCACGTAGGTTCTCGAATCGCTCACGTTCGGCAATGTGAGCAAGGTTTCACCCAGCAATTTTCGGTAAGCCGCCATGTCTGCGACCCGGGCTTTGATCAGATAATCGAAGTTGCCCGATACAAGATGGCATTCAAGCACTTGGGGAAGCTTTAAAACCGCGGTACTAAAGGCTTCGAACGCATCGCTTGATGTGCGAGTGAGGGTGATCTCGACAAACACCAAAAGCCCTAATTTTAAGCGCTTTGGATTAAGCCTTGTGTAATAACCCGTGATGATGCCCTGTTGCTCAAGGCGTTTGACCCGCTCGCTACACGGCGTGTGACTGAGTCCAATGGCGTCGGCGAGGGCCGTTTGAGTGATCCGCGCATTTTCCTGTAACAAGGATAAGATTTTTAGATCAATACGGTCTAGAGATTTTTCTGTCATATCTGCAGTTGGCATTAATAATTTACTAAATATTACAATTAAAATATAAATAATTCGTTTTTTGTTTGATAAATATGGTGAGTTTTGATTATTTTGGGCGGATATAATCGGAGCATTGAACGGGTTTGGTAATCATTATGGATATCGGTGTTCCTAAAGAAATTAAAAATCATGAGTATCGGGTGGGTTTGCTGCCTGCTTCGGTGGTTGAGCTGACTCGACGCGGACACCGAGTTTTTGTTGAAACAGGGGCAGGCACTGGCGCAGGTTTCTCAGATGCTGATTATGAAGCGGTAGGTGCGACCCTTTGTCCTGATGCGTCGGCGGTTTTTAGTGCCAGTGCCCTCATCATCAAGGTCAAGGAACCGCAAGCCGGCGAACGCGCATTGTTAACGCCCCAACATACGCTTTTTACCTATCTGCACTTGGCGCCTGATTTGGATCAAACAGAGGATTTGATTGCATCCGGGGCTTGTTGCATCGCTTACGAAACGGTCACTGATACGGCGGGCAGACTACCGCTGCTCGCGCCCATGTCTGAGGTTGCGGGGCGGATGTCGATTCAAGCAGGTGCGATGTGTCTGGAACGTTCGCATGGAGGTAAGGGGGTGTTACTTGGCGGAGTTCCTGGAGTTGATCGTGCTCAAGTCGTCGTTTTGGGCGGGGGCGTTGTTGGGCGTCATGCTTGCGCGATGGCCATTGGTCTTGGTGCACGGGTCACTGTTTTTGACCAGAACTTGCCTGTTTTGCGCGGGCTTGATGAACTTTTTGCTGGACGTTTGCAGACGCGTTATGCCACCGGGGCGGCCATCGAAGAGTCTGTGCAAAGCGCTGACCTGATCGTAGGCTCGGTGCTTGTCCCAGGGGCGTCGGCGCCGAAACTGGTAACGGAAGCGATGGTCAGGCGGATGCAAGCAGGGTCTGTGGTCGTGGATGTGGCAATCGATCAAGGCGGCTGTTTTGAAACCTCACGTCCCACCACCCACGAGGCCCCTCATTATTTGAGTCACGATGTTGTGCATTACTGTGTCGCCAATATGCCTGGGGCTGTTCCCCAGACTGCGAGCGCTGCGCTGAATCAGGCAACCCTGCCCTTTGTGCTTGCGATTGCTGAGGCTGGCCCGGAAGCTGCCCTACGTCAGGATTCCCATCTTCGGTCTGGACTAGCGGTTTATGGTGGTCAATTGGTTTCTGAGGCAGTCGGACGCGCTCATGGATTAACCGTCAGCCAACCTGATTTTTAGTCTGTCTGCCTCCGATTTGACGATCTAGCGGCTTCGCGTTTTTTGTGCTGATCTTTCAATCGCTTCAACCGCGTCTTGCTCGTTTGTCTATCCATCCCATCAATGTCGTCTGTTGTGTTGCCGTCCCAGCGCTGAACCCCGCATAGGCTCCCCCGCTGAGCTGATGGGCCAGAAGTAACTTTCTGATTGAATCGGGGCTCATGGTCAGAATAGGTGATGCCCACCCAATATTACTGTGCAGACAAATGGGGTGGAGTTGGTTATAAAGAAAGGCATTGATTTGAGCAAGGAAGGTGCAATGTCAGACACTACGTTCTCAACTTTAACCCTGGTGCAATCGAATCACATTGCCAGGATCACGCTGAATCGTCCCGAGGCCAGAAATGCATTAAACCGGTTGGCCTACGCCGAACTCGAACAAGCCTTTAGACGGGTCCAGAGTGACACGGATGTCCGTTGCGTTGTCTTGACTGGGCAAGATCCGGCCTTTTGTTCCGGTGATGATGTGAAAGAATTGATGACCGGAGATTCTGTTTCAAGCCATTCTAGACTCCATGCGGTGCGGCCCCAAATCACACCTGCAGCCGCCGCAATATTAGACTGCGATCGTCCTGTGATTGCGGCGGTCAACGGTGCGGCTGTTGGCTGGGGAATGGATCTGGCTTTGATGGCAGACTTTAGAATTGCTTCAGAGCGGGCCAAGTTTGGAGAATTATTTGTTAAACGGGGATTGGTCTCTGATGTCGGTGGTCTCATGCGTCTGCCGCGCTTGGTCGGACCTGAAAAAGCAGCAGAACTGTTGTTTACTGGCGAGATCATCTCTGGCGAAGAAGCGCTTAAGATTGGGTTGGTGCTCGATTGCGTTGCACATGAGGCGCTGCTTGACCGCGCCGAGACCTTGGCCCAAAAAATTGCAGATAACCCTCCGATGGCTGTCCGATATCTTAAGGAGGGCCTGCGACGCAGTTTTCACGGCGACTACCAGGACATGGGCACCTGGGTCTCTCAAACTTTGGGTATTTTGTTTCAGACCGAGGATCATCGTGAAGGTGTAGCAAGCTTTCTCGAAAAGCGGGCTGCGAAGTTTGTGGGCCGGTAGACGCATCGACCTTTTGAGCAACGTCAGCGACATCATTCGTTCATACATTTGACAGGATCGTTATGGAACTTCATCAGCAATTAACGCTACCCCAGTCCGTTGATTCGGTATGGGCAGCGCTCAATGATCCAAAAATGTTGCAGCAATGTCTGCCGGGGTGCGAACGTTTTGAAGCGGTGGGTCCGGACCAATTTGAAATGACGGTCTCTACCAAGATTGGACCTGTAAAAGCCAAATTTACCGGTGCCATTGTTTTGTCTGAGTTAAATCCGCCCTTGTCCTACGTGATCAAAGGCGAGGGGAAAGGAGGCGTTGCTGGATTCGCGAAAGGGAGCGCTAGAGTCTCTCTGGGGGCGATGACGGGGCAGGACGGTGATGCCACACGTTTAACCTACAGTGTGGATGCTTCGGTGGGCGGTAAAATCGCGCAGTTGGGCGGTCGTTTGATTCAGGGTGCTGCGAGAAAGATGGCGCAAGATTTTTTTACGAAGTTTGTGCAAACCCTCTGCGACGATGAAACCCTTGTGCCGGAGATAGAGACGGTGAGTGCATCTTGAGGCACGAATTGCACGCCCAGGAACCTATCATTCAAGGTTAATAATCAGAGGCCTCCGACAACCGCTCAATCAAACGATGAAGACAGCTGAATGGAAAGATTCTTTATTCAGAATTGGCACTATTCAAAAGAGGCACTATTCAAAAGAGGCACTATTCAAAAGAGGCACTATTCAAAAGGGGCACTATTCAAAAGGGGCACTATTCAAAAGGGGAACTTTGCGAAATTGGCGCAATACAAAGATGGTTTGATACAAAGAGAGTTCTATACAAAATTGGACTAAGCCGAAAATGATGGCATCGAAGGCTGATGCAGCGCGAGGATTCTGGGAAGGAAAATTCGCCAAAAAGGTGAGATTTT
>Ga0209631_10002064_pt1 | contig 24555 bp, 24 predicted proteins | sample COG_08_FD_184752 | JGI IMG/M metagenome (GOLD analysis project Ga0209631, IMG submission 184752) | Pelagic Microbial community sample from North Sea - COGITO 998_met_08 (SPAdes) (version 2) | ecosystem: Environmental > Aquatic > Marine > Neritic zone/Coastal water | place: Helgoland, sampling... | reverse complement strand
TTACGAAACTGTTTTCATTATGACTCCCGTGCTATCTGTTGATCAGGTGGCGGAAACAGTAGAGAAGTACAAGGCATTCCTCAAAGAGCACAAGGCAACGATCGTGCATGAGGAATCCTGGGGATTGCGGAAATTGGCTTATCCAATCCAAAAGAAATCAACTGGTTTCTACCAGCTTTTGGAATTTGAAGCCGATGCTCCCGTGATTCTGCCCTTCGAAACTGAATTCCGTCGGGATGAGCGTATCATTCGCTTCCTATCCACACGGATGGAAAAACACCACGTTACCTACGCTGAATCGCGCAGGAACAAATCAAAGGAAGCCCCAGTGGCCGCTCCTGAAACAACCGAAGAGGCTTAATTCTTAAAACGACAAAATCATGGCTGACAAGAACGTACGCTATTTGAATCCCATTAGCATTGACACGCAAAAGGAGAAGTACTGTCGCTTCAAGAAGAAGGGCATCAAGTACATCGACTACAAGGACGCGAGTTTCCTTTTGATGTTGTGCAACGAGCAGGGCAAAATTTTACCACGTCGACTTACGGGTACTTCATTGAAGTATCAGCGCAAAGTTGCACAGGCTATTAAAAAAGCACGTCACTTGGCATTGATGCCATACGTGGCGGATAACCTCCGTTAATCCAGACGATCATGGAAATCATTCTAAAACAAGACGTTGATCGACTCGGAAGCCAGCACGACATCGTGTCGGTGAAAAGCGGGTTTGCTCGGAACTTCTTGATTCCTCAAGGTCTGGCTATTGCAGCCACGCCTTCAGCGAAAAAAGTAGTCGCCGAAGTGATCAAACAACAATCGCACAAGGCTGCCAAAGCCATGGAAGAAGCCACCAAAATTGCAGCGAAGCTGGAAGGCCTATCCCTCAAGATTGGTGCGAAAGCTGGTGAGAGCGGTAAGATCTTTGGCTCTGTCAACTCCATCCAAATTGCAGAAGCCATCCAGGCTGCTGGTCAAGTAGTGGATCGAAAGCACATCCAAATTGCAGAGGATAGCATCAAGGAATTGGGCTCCTACGAAGCCACGATCAAATTGCACAAAGAAGTTACCGCAACGGTAAAATTCGAGGTCGTCGCCGATTGATTGCGACCACCAGGTGTTATAAAAAAGCCAAGCTTCACAGCTTGGCTTTTTTGTTGATCCTAACTTTCAACACGCTTGGCAGCCGCCATACCTTTGCACCCACATGAAATTCGAACTCCACAGCGAATACCAGCCGGCAGGTGACCAACCTGAGGCCATCAATCAATTGGTGGAAGGAATTCAAAACGGCACCCAAAATCAAACGCTACTGGGCGTCACGGGGTCCGGAAAAACATTTACGATGGCCAACGTCGTCGCGCAGACACAAAGACCAACGCTCGTGTTAAGTCACAACAAAACGCTGGCTGCGCAACTTTACAGTGAATTCAAGGAGTTCTTCCCCAATAACCTGGTGGAGTATTTCGTGAGCTACTATGACTATTACCAGCCTGAAGCTTACATCGCCACGACCAATACGTACATTGAGAAAGACCTTGCCATCAACGAGGAAATCGAGAAACTGAGGTTGAGCACCACTTCTTCTTTGCTCAGTGGCCGACGTGATGTCATCGTCATTGCATCAATCAGTTGCATCTACGGCATCGGAAATCCGGTTGAATTCCACAAAAGCGTTATTCCCTTAAAGGTGGGACAAAAGTGGGGACGCAACGCCTTTTTACATACCCTGGTCAGTGCTTTGTACAGCAGGACACGCGCTGAATTTAAAAGGGGGACCTTTCGAGTACAGGGTGATACGGTCGATGTATTTCTCGCCTATGCCGATCATGCGCTGCGCGTGCACTTTTGGGGCGATGAAATCGAGCAACTGGAAACCATTGATCCGGACACTGGAGCAAGAATGCATGCGTTTGACGACATCATCATTTATCCAGCTAATTTATTCGTCGCGAGCAAATCCACTACCGATCAGGCTGTTTGGGAAATCCAACAAGATCTGGAAAAGCAAAAAGCATTTTTTGCTGAACAAGCGAAATACCTCGAGGCTAAGAGACTCGAGGAGCGCACTCTGTATGATTTGGAAATGATCAAAGAGATCGGGTTCTGCAATGGCATCGAAAACTACAGCCGTTATTTTGATCGAAGGCAGCCAGGAGAAAGGCCATTCTGTTTGCTTGACTACTTCGCCGATGATTTCCTGCTCGTGGTGGACGAGAGCCACGTAACGGTGCCCCAAATTGGGGCGATGTTTGGAGGCGATCGATCGCGCAAAACAGCACTGGTCGATTACGGATTCCGGCTGCCTTCGGCGATGGATAACCGTCCTTTGAAGGCCGACGAATTCAACACCCTGACCAACCAAGTTGTCTATGTTTCCGCAACTCCGGCCGATTATGAATTGGAGCAATCAGAAGGTGTGATCGTGGAACAGGTCATTCGGCCTACGGGCTTGCTTGACCCTCCAATAGACGTCCGCCCCTGTACCCATCAAGTGGACGATCTCATTGGTGAGATTCGCATCACCATTGAAAAGGGGGAACGCACCCTCGTTACCACGTTGACCAAACGCATGGCAGAGGAGCTCACGAAGTACCTTGATCGCCTGAGCATACCTGCGCGATATATCCACTCAGATGTGAAGACATTGGATCGTGTCGAAATCATTCGAGAACTTCGGGACGGCGTGTTTGATGTGCTCGTGGGGGTCAATTTGCTCCGGGAGGGATTGGACATTCCAGAAGTGTCTTTGGTAGCCATCATGGATGCCGATAAAGAAGGTTTTTTAAGATCGGATCGTTCGCTCACACAAACCGCTGGTCGAGCTGCACGAAATGTAAACGGCCGCGTGATCATGTATGCCGATAAAATCACGGACTCCATGGCACGCACCATGGATGAAACTCAGCGCAGAAGAGAGAAACAAGAGGAATTCAATGCGGCGAACGGCATCACACCGCAGCAAATCATAAAGCAGAAAAAGACCATCTTCGAACAAAGCCGCCAAATTGACGATCGACCAAGGCACATGGTCGCTGAACCCGCACCGGTGGCTACGGACCCTGTTTGGGAGACCATGTCAAACGAAGCGCTCGAAAAATCCACGGAGCATACTAAAAAGCGCATGGAAATCGCTGCAAAAGAATTGGACTTCATGGAAGCTGCACGACTTCGAGACGAGTATTTTGCACTGAAAGAAATCATGGACAAACGCACTCCCGCATCATGAGTCCAGAACGTCATCGGCTATCTTCAGATGCGTATGCAGATGCGCCAAAGCTTGCGGTTCGTTTCGTATTGGAAAACATCCGTTCCGGGCAAAACGTGGGGGCCTTCTTTCGGACGGGAGATGCATTTCGAATTGATGGCATCGACTTGTGCGGATACACGGTAAACCCACCGCACAGAGACATCCTCAAAAGCGCACTCGGTTCCTCAGAGCACGTTCCTTGGAGAGGCCATGAATCGGCTTTGAATGCGATAGAGGTATTGCGCTCCGAAGGCTTCCAAATCGCCGTAATCGAACAAACCGAGTCGAGCATCATGTTAAACGACTGGTCTCCGAAGCCTGGTGAAAAATGGGCTTTTGTATTTGGAAACGAAGTTCGAGGTGTTGAGCATTCAACCACAGCTTCCGCAAACATTGCCATTGAAATCCCTCAATTCGGTGTCAAGCAGAGCCTCAATGTCAGCGTATGCGCCGGGATTGTATTATGGGATGCGGCACTCAAAATGGGCATGCCCATTGCTGACTCAATCGGCTAGAGCTCCTGTTACGGAGCTGCCCAACCAACGTTCTAAAGAATTCTTGACAGCATCTCTTTGCGCGTCAACCATGTTCCGCATCCGCGCCGACCCGTGGCTTTCACCTTCTAGGAAAAAATACAATGCATCACGACTCGGGTTTGCAGGCATCGCCGTCGCACTCCAGGTATCCAACGCACCGTTGATGTAGATAAATCCGTCCCCTTTCTCTTCCACCCAATGGTACACGGAATCTGCCAATGCTCCTCCGTCGTAGACCACGTCCATGTGATTGGGAGTGAAAATTGCAGAGGGATTGTGGCTCGTAGGCAATGCGCGAAGTAATTCCTTAAACGAATGGGTTTCGTAGCCGTAGTAACCAAATTCAGCAGCGCATTGGTAATAGTGAGATGCATAACCCTCCATGCCCTCGTCTGAGAAAAAACCCATACCACTTACCGTCAAAAAGTGATCCAACACCTCTTCTAGATCCGCATTTGCATCAGGAATATCTGCACAATCTGCGCCCCACTGCCAGAAGGAAAAAGGATATTCCAGGACGGCATATTCAAAGGCCTCTTCCAAAGTCAAGTAATCAAACCGCAATCCCTCTCCCTTCGCATGCCATTTCAACCGCAATAGACTCGCGTCATAATCAGTCAGAATGCGCAATTGAATATCTTCAATTCGGCTGCGACATTTTCGACTGCCTACCGTGTTTAAAAATGAGTAGATCCTATCATCTTCCAAGGACAAATTAATGGGCGCAACATAGGGAACGCTCGCCACGACGTCATCCGGATAAAAGTACCGATAATAAATCGTTGTCTGCCCGCCCTTACTGATGCCCGACGCAAGCCAAGGTGACTGAAAGTAAGCTCCCAATAAAGTCCGTATACGATGTAAATCCGCTGTAGCCTGTCGAATATTCAAATAACGATAATCCAATGAATCCGGCATGCTCTCGCCATAATACCGGTGTTCCACCACTACTTGGTTGGCACCGACTTCTTGAGCTAATTCGCTCGCATAATTATTCCCACGACCATACCCCTCGGTCACCAAAACCGTTGGGCTGGTGACATCCAAAAGGGAGACATAAACCCTTTGCCAGAAGCTCCCTGCATCAGGATGTGCATGATCCAGAGGTTGACGTATTTGCAATGCCCATGCCTTCTGAAAATGCGAGGGCGGAGCAATGGCCTTAAACCGGACATCTGGCAAATCAAATAAAAATTCCTCAACAGACCTCACCTTATCTTGAGCGACCAAAGACTCCGAGACCAACACAGTTGCCGTTAAGACAACCGCACGCACCAAAAATCCAATTCTTAACATGGAGCGAATGTACCGCTCTCCAAATGAGGAGCAAAAAAAAGCCCCAGCGAACCGGGGCTTTTCAATGAAGTCTTTTTGAATTACATGCCGATGGCCTCACGCACGTCGCGGAACTCTAAATCCTTTTCCGCCTTCTTGCGCAAACTTGGATCCTTCGCCAAGGCTTGGCTTAAGTTCTTCTTAACGCCCGCCGAATCGTTCAATCGTGCACACGCAATGGCCAGTACATAGTGCGCAACTGCGCTATCGTCTCCTGCATTTTCGAGTGTGGTTTTTGCCGCACCCGCATCGCCGTTGAGCAGCTTTGCCAAAGCCACATTTACCGTACTCACTCGGCCCATATTGGAAATCGCTGAAGCATAATCTCCTTTTTGAATCAGGATGATTCCTTTGTTGTAACCGACCTCAGGACCAGCTCCTGCAGCTTCGTTCAGCAACTTCATGGCACCGTCGATGTCACCGTCCTTGCGCATAATAGCTGCCACGTTGTTTACGACGGCTTTGTTTCGGTCCAATTCCAAAGCTTGCTCAAACAACTCCCATGCTTGATTCATTCGCCCCATCTCAGCAAGACAACAGCCTGCATTGTTGTATCCTCGGAAATCATCAGCATGGACTCGTGCAGCACTCTGGTAGATAGTCAATTTATCATTCATGTCATCGAACAGTGTCGCTGCAAAAAGCAGTTCATCTGCTGTCAGCATATCAGGGTTGCTCATGGAGTAATTTCTTAACTCTTCATCTGTGTAACCTTCAACATCGTATGAAACAACGAGCTGAGACCGACGCAGTGCAGGCAGGATGTCCTTTTCAATTTCCTTATACGTCTTGGCGATGTTTCTGATTTCCTCTTCGCGCTTGTTCTTATCTGTATACATCTCGAGCACGCGGAGAATCAAATTCTTATCCTCGATGTTCGAAGACTGCATCAATGACTTGAAGCCCTGCCAATCTTCTCCCTTTGGAACCAGCGCATAGAATGAATCATCTGCTGTGAGCTTCATTCGTTTCATCCCACGCGTCATCGCTTCAGCAGCAGAACTCGCACGATCGCTTGCGAGGTCCTCATTCAGAGCAATCTCGCCCTCCGGTGATGCATACGATTCGATGGACGCCCCGGTGATGGTCACACTATCCGCTTCAACCGACAATTTCATCAGTGCAGTCAACGCCTTCCAATCCTCGTCACGGAGTTCTCCAGAGCGAACAACTGCTGATCGAACGCTGTAATTGATCGTAGCCTCTTGGGTGTATGTAATAACACGCTGGAATTCATCCTTCACGGGAATAAATTGATCATCGGATTGAACCCACAACGGGGTCGTGATGACGCCTGCTCCAACAACAATCGGATCAAAAGATGCGCTTTTATTGCCTTGTCGACCTGAAATCTGAACAGCAAGCTCTGAAGCATCCTCCATTGCAGGATCGAAAGGGATCGCCGACGAATAAGAAAATGACTTTCCTGATTCGTAGGAAACAACCGTATAGTTTCCAGCGGCGTCTTCCCCCTGGAAACCTTGCATGTCGAAAGAAGAACTTCCTCCTTCCCATGTTACCACGGGAGTGGCTTCGATGCTAACCTTCTTCCCGAAGTATTTCGCAGGGAACTTTCCTGAGATTTCCAATTCGACTTGATTGCCGCGCAGGATCAAGGGTTCAGGAGTCGCTTCGAGCCCCATGGCTTCAATTTCCTTTTCCATGCTGCCCAATCCAGTGCAGCCGGCCAAAAACAAAACGGAAGCCAAAAGCCCAGTCAAGGACCGCTTCCAGGTGTATGTGTTACAATTCATTCTTAAACGTGTGAATCTTCTAATTCGCGCAAAACTAAGGAATCTAAGCAGATAGTCAGCTATTTACCACCCCCATCGCTGAGAACTTTCTAATTCTCTGGTCGATTCGCTTATCAGAGTCCATTGGAACCAGCTTGTTCAGGTGCTTTTTGATTTCTTTCTTCAGTTGATTGAACATCGCGTCAGGTTGCGCATGTGCACCTCCTAACGGTTCGGGAATAATGCCATCTACGAGGCCCAATGACTGCATGTCGGAACCCGTTAATTTTAGGGCCTCCGCAGCCTCCATTTTATGCTCCCAATTCCTCCAAAGAATGGAAGAGCATGATTCCGGGCTAATGACTGAATACCAGGTGTTCTCAAGCATCAATACCCGGTCTCCAATGCCAATTCCAAGCGCGCCGCCTGAGGCGCCTTCACCGATGACGATGCAAATCACGGGCACACGCAATTGACACATCTCGATGAGATTTCGCGCAATGGCTTCTCCTTGGCCTCGTTCTTCAGCCTCCAATCCAGGATACGCTCCAGGTGTATCGATTAGTGTCACAATCGGCCGGTTAAATTTTTCAGCCAAGCGCATCAAGCGCAAAGCCTTCCGGTATCCTTCAGGGTTGGCCATTCCGAAGTTTCGATATTGGCGCATTTTCGTGTTAATACCCTTCTGCTGACCGATGAACATGACGCACTGATCGTCCATGAATCCAAACCCTCCTACCATTGCTTTGTCATCTTTCACCGTTCGGTCTCCATGCAATTCCATGAAATTCCCGTCCGTCAAGGCATCGATGTAATTCAGGGTATAAGGCCGGTCAGGGTGCCGGCTCACTTGGACACGCTGCCAAGGGGTCAAGTTGGAATAAATGCTTTCCGTTACTTCCCGGATTTTTGATTCAAGGTCTTGAACCAAAGCTTCCATATCAACGTCACTCTGTTCCTGCAACTCCTTGGCTTGGGTAAGCTGTTCACGGAGCTGTCGGATCGGCTCTTCGAATTCCAAATAGTTCATGCGGCTTCGATTTTGCTGTCACAAAGATGCAACATCTTTTTCAGGTGATTACCCCAGAAGTCATTAGCTTTCCAACAAGGTGTTCACCATGGAACGGACGGCTTTTCCCCTGTGGCTCACAGCGTTTTTATCTTCTGGTGACATTTCAGCGAAGGTTGAATCCCGTCCTTCGGGGATGAATACCGGATCGTATCCAAAGCCATCTTCTCCTGATTTCTCCTGGGCAATGTGTCCATTACAAATTCCTTCCACGAAGGTTTCTTGCCCAGATTGGACCATGCAAAAAACCGTGCGGAAGCGGGCTTCCCTGTTCTCGGTATCTGCCAGCGCCTGGAGTAATTTAACCATGTTGTCTGATGCTGTAGCGGCCTCACCCGCAAACCGCGCTGTATGCACACCCGGTCTCCCGTCAAGCGCTTGAACTTCCAATCCCGTATCATCTGCAAAGCAATCGAGGCCATAATTTTCAACCACATGCTGGGCTTTAATCCGTGCATTCCCCTCAAGTGTCGTTGCCGTCTCTGGAATTTCTTCATGGCATCCGATATCGGTCAAGGTTTTCACTTCAAAGGATTGACCCAGCATTTGCTGAACCTCCCTCGCTTTATTTACGTTGTGCGTTGCAAACACAACCACTCGTTTTTTTTCTAAAGATTTCATGGGAGAGGCATTTTCCATTTTCCAGTTTTTGTTTGCTGCAAAGGTGCCCATTCAATGATTTTGGGGCTGTGGTGCTTTGACAAATCATTCCCAGCCCGAGCCCATATCCGGCTTCGAATGGCCTCCGCATCGGGAGGGGCGGTCTCGGCGTGAATGCGCAAAACTAGAATTTCACCCCAATGCTCATCAAATTTTCCAAAGCATTTAAAAGGTTGATCTATGACCGAAGACAAGATTGATTCAACATGCTCGGGGTGTATTTTGATCCCACCGGAATTGACCACTCCATCCAGTCTTCCAAGCCATGTGAACGCGTGTGGGGAAGAAACGTGGGCCGCGTCTCTTGTTTCCCATCGCTGCCCATGAGGTCCTTGAATCACCAAAGCATCGTTTTCGGCTGAAGAAACCTGAAAACCGGGCAAGCAATGAAAATCTTTCTCCGCTTTCGGGTGCAACGTCCGCAGCGCAAAATGGCTAATGGTTTCGGTCATTCCGAAAGATTCGACAATCCTGGGACCATCCTTGAGCGACTTCAACCACGTGCGATTTACGGTTCCACCACCCACCAACAGGCAGTGAATACGACGCCAACGATCAGGGTCTGTCGCATGCAAAGCTTGAGCTTGGGCGGGAGTTAGCGGCACAAAATCCAGCAAACAATCGGGTGAATCGAAGAATTTCGGGCACGCCTGTGGCTGCACTGCCACCACATCCAGTTTACCTACTATGGCGCGCACCAGCATCATCATACCGCCAATGAATTTAACGGGCATGGCCAACCCCGACGTCGCTCCAGGGTGTAATCCAAAATGGTGCAAGGTCCTGCGCGCACTCTCCACCATTGACGACTTGGCATGGTCGATCGGTCGAGGATCCCCTGTCGAGCCTGAGGTCATAACCGTTAGGTATTCTGAGTCATCCCACCAAGAACGCAACACATCTACTACGTCCTGTTCCCATGGAGCAGCGATTGCCGATTCAAGCGCTGGAATGCTTTCCGGTTGCAACGGCCACCATCGACCTTGAAGAAAAATTCGACCTTCGTTCATACTCCTTTACATCAGTGCTTGCAATGCGTCCCAGGCACCGTTGATGTGCGCCTTGTTCGCTAACTCACCGTGACCAATTTCCATGCTGCCTTGAATGTTGTTTTCAAACAACCCACCAGTTCCGAGCCCTTGGGGAAGAAGCGGGTCATTTGATTGAACGCCATCACTCACCCATTGCGCAATGGCATAGAGTCCCAGGTTCGATTCCAATGCAGAAGTGGCCCACCATCCAACTCCCCGTTCCTCTGCCAGCCTTATCCATTCTTGGGAAGGCGCAAATCCTCCGAGTAAGCTCGGCTTTAAAATCAGAAACTGGGGTTTGATATCTTCCAACAAGCGAACCTTGCCTTTGCCATGCACTCCAATCAAGGACTCATCCAATCCAATCGGCAAGGGACTTTCCGCACACAAACGCGCCAATTGAGGCCGGTCTGTCGGATGCAGAGGTTGTTCGATGGAATGAAACTCCAAATCCGCCAAGGCCTCCAGTTTTTGCATCACAGACCATCCATTCTCCTCCACTGAAAATGCTCCATTGGCATCGCACCTGAGGGTCTTCGTTGACCCCGATTCTTCACGGAGTTCACGAAGCCAGCCGTATTCCTGATCAAATGGCAACGTGCCCACTTTCATTTTGAGCGTTTCAAATCCTGCATCCAAAAGCCGCTTGGCCTGTCGCAACATGCCTTCCGGTTCTTCCATCCAAATGAGGCCATTCATCGGAATTCTCGCTGTGCCCTGTCTAAAGGACCCGGGGAAATAAGTTAAATCTTGCGCAAGATGAAGGCATCGAATCGCCGATTCGATTGCAAAACGAACCGCTGGCAGGTGCTCGGGAACTTCGGATACATCCAGTTTTTTAGATGCTGCGCACCGTTCGAAAAAGGCCTCAACTTCATGCGGTTGATCCAGGCTGAGCCCGGGAATGATGCTGCATTCTCCCCAGCCTTCAAACCCTGCATGGTTCCTCACCCGAATGAACCAACTCGGCTTCGAATGAAGTGTGTCCCTCGAAGTCTGCGCGGGCACGTGAAAACGCAGATCGCGACGGCAGTAATCAAACGTACAGTTGTCAATTGAATCCATTACGCTGCCCCTGTTTGAGCCAGTAAAATGAAGAGGGCCGCAACAGCCGTCGAAAGTGCTACTTTTTTTAACTCACCATCCAGCGCCTGAGGCTCCTCTGTTCCCCAAACGCGCACGACATGCGCTGCATGCACGGCATTAATGAGTGCGATCCATCCCAAGCCACGCCACAAACCTGCCTCGACGTACAACGCAAAGATCCACCAGCATATCCACCCCACGAAAAAGCATGCCGTGTGGTAAACCTTGGCGTTTCGCCATCCCATCTGAACCACCAACGTTCGCTTGCCTGTTCGCTCATCGCTCACGTGATCGCGCATGTTATTCAAATTCAATACAGCCGTGCTCAAGGCTCCGCACCACGTCGCTGGCAACACCCACGACCAATCCCAGTCGTGCGAAAGCAAAAACCCAGTTCCTCCGACACCAATCCAACCAAAAAATACCAGCACCATGACGTCACCATATCCTCTGTAACCATAAGGATTCGCTCCAGCGGTATAACGAAAAGCTGCCACTATGGCGAGCAGGCCCAAAACCAGCACGCCCCATGCCGCAGAAATCAAATCCGTTCCCCAAAGCGCCAACGCAATGGCTGAAACTCCCGAGGCCAAGGCCAGGGCAGACAAACGTTTCACTGCTCGTTTCATGGATTCGGGCGAAATGCGACCCGACGCTACGGCTCGATCGGTGCGCGAAGCATCGTCCGCTCCATTCTCGTAGTCTCCCCAATCGTTCGCCCAGTTCGATAAAACCTGCAAAAAAATGACGGTCATTAAAATAGAAGCAAAAACGATCCCAAACCGCTGCGCTGTAAGGGGTTGAGCGCTCGCTAATCGAAATGAAACACCTCCTCCCACCATGACGCAGGCTGTCGCAAGCGGCAACGTGCGCAACCTAGATGCTTGAATCCAAGATTTCATTCTCACCATTTTTAAGAATCCCGAAGCCATTCTCCCATGGTGTCACAATGATTGCGCACATGGTTTGCCGAAGCCTCTCCGGGTGTTTGAATTTCTAACAAACAGGAGCCTGAGTTGTTGGCCCACGATTGAAAACCTGTTTCCATTGAATCCCACCCATCAATCAAAAAATAAGGCAAGGCCAACTGCTCAGCTGTTCCGCGCACATTTGTCGCAAAACCCGATTCAAAAAATCGTTCGAGCAATCCGGAATCAGCCGGACCTTTTAACCACCGAAAGATGTTGCCTCCACCGTTATTAATCACAATGATTTTCAGGTTATTCGGCCGGGGATTCACATGCCAACCGTTGAGGTCATAAAGCCATGCAGCATCCCCCACGATGGCTACAACAGGCGTGTCAGAATCCATCAATGCATCTCCAACAGCGGTACTCAGGCAACCATCAATTCCCGCTACTCCGCGGTTCGCACACAGACGCGATGCATTCCATTGAAACCACTGTGCATACCGAGCTGAGGTAGAATTTGCAAAATGAATGCGACCCGCTTTGGGCAGGTGTTCTGCCAACCAGCGGTATACGTTAAAATCAACCCATTCATCATTTCGGGAGCGCATGTCCGCGGCCTCCAATTGGATTCTCCTTACCTCCCAACGTTGAGCGTATCCGTTGAATGCGGGCAACGCATCGGCTAACTCATTGAGGCCGTTTTTGGCATCCATTCGCCATTGGCCCACCTTGGACCCAAACATATTCCAATCATTCTCTTCATGTCCCAAGTGCCAATGAGGCACCCCCCAATCCACAATAAGACTGCGAAATCGCTTGTCCATTGGCGGAAGTCCTACGGTCACAATGGCATCCGGAATCCACTGTTCGTCAGCTTGTCGATCCCATCCACACATCCAACGCATGGTGCTCGACTCAGCACCTGAACCATGGGCTCCAAAAACATCTGCCACCACGGCACAACGCTCAATGAGCGCGTCTACCTCCGTAGAAAGGGACGGGCCCAATGCCACCGGACCAATGTGCAAAAGAATCCGTGGATCATGCTGGCATACAATATCCTGCAAGTCATCCGGCATCTGCTGAGTCTCTGGCATCTGAAAAATCAACGGTTCTGACACAGGCCCAGTTCCTTTGACGAATTCATTTTGGCCATACAATGGCTCATCAAACGAGATGTTAATGTGTACCGGACCTTGTTGGCTTTTTCCCCAAGCGGTCCGGGCAATTTCATCCAGGTCATGGATGTCTTTTTGGAATTCAGTCACCTCACACGACCAGCGCGTATGTGCGTCGAACATACCCGTTTGCATGGCACTTTGGCCCAATCCCCAGTTGCGGTTTCTCGAGGGCCGATCCGCAGTGACACTGATCAGAGGAACTTCCTGGTAGAAGGCCTCCGCAATGGCTGGCCCATGGTTCACTGCAGCGGTCCCTGAAGTAGATACAACGAGTGCCGGACGTCCCGATTGAATGCCCATACCCAAGGCTAAATGAGCTGCTGACCGTTCGTCCAAGGCGACCACAACCTCCAGGGATGGGTGGGAGGACAAAGCCAAAATCAACGGAGCATTCCGAGAACCCGGAGACACCACCGCATGCGTGAGTCCGCATGCAACCCACGTGCGAATGAGTCGATCTGCACTGATGTGATCCGTCGTGGACATGGCACAAAGGTAATCGCTCACCGCCTGCTCAGGAAGTCAATTTCGTTCGGATGGAATCAATTTTAACCTGGGTCTCCTGCCACTCGTCCTCGGGTTTGGATCCCTGAACAATCCCTCCTCCGGCAAATACACGGTACCCATTGGTATAACACTGCATGCATCGGAGGTTGACATAAAAATCAGATGACTCGCTTTGGATCAACCCCAAATACCCCGCGTAGTACCCCCGTGGAGCGGCTTCATTCGCCTCGATAAACTGCAGTGCAGCTTCTCTCGGGTTTCCACCCACCGCTGGAGTTGGGTGCAACACGCTCAACAATTGCTCTGGCGGCGACGCAGAGCGAAAACAAATGTTTGTTTCCAAGTGCCTCAGATGCCCATAAGCTCGATCGTGCACCTCACCAACTTGTATTCCTGTCGCCTCATTTGCGCGTAATATTTGTTCTATAAAGTCGGTCACTAGATGTTGCTCTCGACGTTCCTTCTCAGTCCATTTATCGTCTGATTCGGCCTTGGTACCGGCCAACGAAACTGTCCGATAAGATTCGTCGGATTGGTGCAAAAGCAACTCTGGTGTTGCTCCCAACCAAACCCCTGCATTCGGATGGGATAACAAATAGACAAAAGCATGAGGGTAAGCATGGCATTTTGATCGAAACAATGCCTCTGGCGACCGCGAAGTTTGCCAAAATTCTGATCGACTTAAAACGACCTTTTCAAAGGTTCCCTCCTCAATCTCCTTTAATGCCTGGTGAATCCCTTCAATGTGCTGGTCCTTGCGGATGTCATTGACTTCGCCTTCCCTCAAACCCTTGACGCTTCCTTCTTTGGGAAATTCACATGCTTCCGCATGGCCACGCAATTCAACAATTGGAAATTGATCCGCATCCTGAAACGGAGCATAACGGAAGATCATATCCCCCGCTGCATCCATTTGAAAACGCTTAACCACCGATTCTCCCGGGCGTCTCCACCAAACCTGAGGTGATGATGTATTCACGTTAATTTCCTGAAGGTTGCGTGATGATCATGACGGTCAGTCGGCTAGTGCAAACCAATCGATCTGCCTCATCTTTTATTTCAATCGTCCAAACATGCATCTTGCCACCACGGTGAACAATTTTGGCTTCGCCATAGACCCAGCCGCTGCGAACGCTGCGCACATGATTCGCATTCACCTCCACCCCTACAGCAGCTTTTCCTTGATCTGAAACTAAAAAATGTGACCCGACCGATCCGAGCGTTTCTGCCAATACGACACTCGCTCCTCCGTGCAAAAGTCCATAGGGTTGATGGGTGCGGTGGTCCACAGGCAAGCGACCTTTAACACAGCCAGACTCCACGCTCAACACCTCTAAACCGATCGCATTTGCTATGGTCGGTACGCCCAATAAATCATCCATTTCGTTCGACTCCATTTTCGTCCGAAATTTACACCATGGATGCCACCCCTCCACCCCAGCCAAGAATCCTTCTCGCCGAAGACGATCCAGCATTGCGTAAAACAGTCAAACTGAACTTCGTCAAAGAAGGCTGGTTTGTCGTTGAAGCAGAGAATGGCGAAGAAGCGCTTCATCTGGCCCGTCAGCATCGACTGGACGTCGCGATCCTCGACGTGATGATGCCGAAGCTCGATGGCATAGCCGTTTGCAAGTCCCTGCGATCTGAAGGCTCGCACCTCCCCATACTTTTCTTGACTGCCAAAAACGATGGTGAAGATCGCATTGAGGGATTGAAAGCCGGTGGAGATGATTATTTAGGTAAACCATTTCATCTCGAAGAACTTCTGCTTCGGGTGCAGCGATTGATTCGGTTGCGATCCAATGAGCCGGCTGAAGTAATTTCTGAATACACCTTCAAAAATGGCAGTCAAATTGACTTTGGTGCATTCGAAATCACAACGCATAAGGGGAAAAATCAGAGCATCTCGAAGCGTGAATCCATGCTATTGCGGCTTTTGATTTCCAAAGCTGGCCAAGTGGTGAGCCGAGAAGAAATTCTAGAAGTAGTCTGGGGTTATCATGCTTTTCCGAGTACCCGAACCATCGACAATCACATCGTTGCATTCCGTAAATATTTCGAGCTCGATCCCAAATCTCCGCAACATTTCATTAGCATACGCGGAGTTGGCTACCGATTTCAATGACTTGAGTCATTGATTAACTGTGACTTACATCACATGTCTGGCTTTCAATAAAAAAACTTCGTAAAAAAAGGCAACCCCCCTTCTTTGATCTCGTCTTCACTCCAGACACGGTCTGAGAATACTGTGTTGGTTTCAATTTCTTGCAGGTTATAGAAGAGGGACTCGAAGGAGTTCCTCTTCTTTGTTTTCGGTAATTCTTGCGCTCAACCTCCTCTCAACTCAAGCATGGCGCTAATGCAATTTGACATAGACCACCTCTTTGGTCTCAAAAAAAGGCTCTTTGAACCATTGAGCAATTGGGATGCGCTCCGTCGCTTGTGAAACTTCCGATAATTCTTCGTTCAGATCCCCTCCTTTTAGTGCGAGAATACCGTTTGGCCAAGGGTTCCTTGAAGTCGATGCTATTTTTCGTTCAACCCATGGAATAAATCGGTTCATACGAGTCACCGCTCGACTGACGACAAAATCAAAGGAGCCTGGAGCATCTTCCGCTCGTCCGTGGAACATGGTCACATTGTCGAGTTTCAAGGCCTCAACTACGGCCCGGACGACTTTCATTTTCTTTCCAATGCTGTCGCACAGCACGAAATCAACCTCCGGAAAAACAATCGCAAGAGGGATACCGGGGAATCCTCCCCCTGTACCGACGTCTAAAACCCGACTTTTTGGACCGAATCGCATGGCCCGTGCAATCGCCAAACTGTGCAACACGTGCCGCTCCTCAAAAGCCACCATGTCCTTGCGCGAAATGACATTGATGGCGGCATTCCACTCCTCATAAAGGGGTTTCAGCTCGTGCAACTTTGCCGCAGCACCATCCGAAAGACCTGGAAGACACGACTTAAAATCCACCATTAAATGGTTTCGCGGACTTGACCCAAAATGGATTCCAATGCTTCCCGCGCGCGGTGCAATTGGGCTTTGACCGTTCCGAGCGACCGATCCAACTCAACAGAAATCTCATCGTAGCTTTTCTCTTCGAAATAACGCAACTCCACCAGTTCCTTGTACTTGGGTTTCATCTTGCTCACGACATCACGCAGCAATTCGATCCGCTCCTTCTTCTCAAGCGCCTGAATGGGATCAAGTTTGCTGTCTGCAATGTGTATTTCCATTGAATCTCCGTCTTCATTTCGAAATCCTTGATCCAAGGAAAGCGCGTTCAAGCGTTTCTTCCGAATGAAGTCAATGGTGTGATTCGACCCAATCTTGAATAGCCACGTTGAAAAGGCAAACGCTGGGGTGTACTGACCTAATTTTTCGAACGCTTTCGTGAAAGTCTCCATGGTCAAGTCATCGGCATCGTCCGAACTAAAAACCATTTTATTGATCATATGAAAAATCGAATCCCGATAGCGCTCCATGAGCTCACCGTAGGCACGTTGATCATTTTCCTTGGTCGCACGCAGCACGAGCGCATAGTCATAGCGCGCTTTGTCTGAGAGATTGGGATTCACTTCCATGGGTTCAACAGGCAGTCATTGGTTTTGGCAACATCCCTCCGCTTACCAGTCAGCCCGATTGGGGTGCCTGATCGTTGTGATCGCGGCAGTGCAAACTACCCACACAGACCACAACGGTAAGAACCATCCACAATTCCACCAGGAAATTGGGGTTTGGCAAGCTTTGGTGATTGACCGAAAGTTACGCACCTCAACCAACCAGGAACACCCAAATGAGCAACCGATAATCCATAGCGCATTGTGCAAAACCCCACCCTGAATTCCTTGAATCAAGACTCCCAGAGCGAGGGCGACCATCGCTGCATTGATCAACTTTGGCACAAGCAATCGCCATTGGTCCCCGGAACTGTAGTGTGGCGCGGTCGTCCAATGCCGTCGCTTCTGTCGTGCCCATCCTGTCCACGTAGCGGGAAGACGTGTGTCGGATTGTCCCGCCCGATCGACCACAGTGGCAAAATTGAGCCCACCCGCCCCAACCAAAGCTTGGACCGCCAAATCATCGTCACCCGATGCCAAACCCTCCGGGCCAGCAGTTTCAGGAAATCGTGATTTTCGGACGGACCAATTTCGTCCAACCCCCATGTAAGGATGCCCCCTGTGGGCCCAACCGATGTAAGACCGTGCGACCATAATGGCATCCAACACTTGAAGGTTACTCAGCATGTTGCGAGGCTTTTCAGCACGGGGCCAACTGATGCCCAGCACGGTATCTGCTCCTTGCGCAGCGGGAGTTATCATGCATTCTATCCACCGGGAACTAGCGGGTATGCAATCGACATCTGTAAACAACAACCAGTCACCACGGGCCGCTTTTACCCCACAAAGGAGTGCTTCTTTTTTTCCGGGTGAAGTGCCATCCAACCGAATGACGCGGATCGGAATCGAGGACTCCAACTCGACAGTTTCCAAGAGCAACGTGGGGGTCTCATCGGTTGATCCGTCATCCACAACAATCAATTCCCAGGCAGCTTCGTAGGATTGACTGCACAGTGCATGCCATAGATTCTTCCAATCCTGAGCCCCGTCACGGATGCAGACCACCACACTTACGAGCCGGGGGTTCAACTCCTCCTTGATTTCTTCGAACGCATTGCCTGACTTAGCGAAGAAAGCACGGGTCATGATCGTTGACCAAGCGATTTTGAGTGCTGCAAGCAATCCGAGAAACACCCCGGATTCAATCATAGGTGTACGTCAATTCCCATTCATTGAGGCGAAGCAACATCACGCCTCTCGGACTCGCTTGGAACGCCGATAAATCAAATGAACGCACTTCTTCAATGAGAGCTCGACACGGATCCGCATTGGCTGCATGTTCGATGCGCAACAATTGCTGGGGCGGCATGCTCCTGAGTGCAGGACCATTGGCGAGCAACTTAAATTCATGCAAGGCACAGCCTCCACTGTAACTCACCTTGACCCGCAGAGAATCTCCATCCACCTCAGCGTCAATGAGGTCAAACGCATCCGTTGCATCTGAGTCCATCTCGTGTGGCGGTTCTGATGAAAGCATGGAATCCTCCGCGATGACCCCATTGGGCATATGCTTAATTTGCTGGCATCCATTGAACATAAGGGTGAAGACCGTCAACGCCGTTAACCACCTGCCTGTTTGCCTGATGCCTGCCATGCGATGAAGTTACTGAATCTCGATGAAGTAGGGCAGCCGCGCTTGGATTCGATCATCCGAGTTCAACATCCGGCGAACCGACAACCAATGGTTCAATTGCTTCTCGGAAACTCCTGCGCTCGCGAGCGCTTCCATGAGTAAATCTGCTTCCGCAAGCTCCTCTACAAATTGTTCAAACGGATCTTTTGCTTCAGGCAAAAAAACCAAATCATCTTCACCCAAAGAATCCAAGCCCGCCAAAGAGGCTGCTGCATCGATGGCATCTTGCAAGTTTCCAAGCTCATCGACCAATCCGATTCCGAGAGCATCTTGACCGGTCCATACCCGGCCGCGTGCAATGGCGTCCACAGCATCATAGCTCATCCCGCGACCATCCGCGACGATTTGCACAAAGTCTCCATAGATATCTGTGATGGACGCATTCATCGCTTCCATTTGCACCTCATCCAATTGGGCTTCCAAGCCCATCCCTGCATGGGAATGCGTTCGCACATCGTCGTAGGCCAATCCCATTTTATCTTCCAACAATTCGGTTGCATATGGCAGCATTCCAAAGACTCCAATGGAACCCGTGATCGTATTTGGGCTCGCAAAGATGCGCTCAGCTCCCGCACTGATATAGTATCCCCCAGAAGCTGCATAGTCGCCCATGCTGACTACGAAGGTTTTACCTGCTTCTTTCAGCAATTCGGTTTCCCGCCAAATGATGTCACTTGCCAAAGCGGATCCACCGGGACTGCTGACCCGCAATACAACGGCTTCAACATCCGGAGCCAATCGTGCTGAACGAATCGCTTCTGCCAATGTTTCTGAGCCTATGGTTTGGTTGTCGCCTTTTCCCATTTCTATTGCTCCGTTCGCATAGATAACGGCCAAAGGTCCACCCAACGGCTCAACTTCCTCCGTTTCTCCATATTCCCCTTGGTCGAAAGCTTCCATGAAGCTCAATTCGAAGTCAGACGCCAATCCCTCCATGGGGTTGGGGTTCACGTATTCACTGATGGAAACAAACACCGGCTCCTCTCCACCCAACTTCTCTTTCAGGCGTTCTTTTAATTCGTCCTCGTAGAGTAAACCATCGAATAATTCCGATTCCACTCCATCCTCTGCAGTTCGCAAAGACAGGTTTTCAGCAATTTCATCCAGTTGTTGGGATTCGATATCACGGCCTTCGGTGATGCCATCCCGTACTTCGCCCCAGATGTCTTCGAGCAGTGCCGTCAATTGCTCCTTGTTTGACTCACTCATGCTGGTCCGGGTAAACGGTTCTACAGCACTCTTGTACTCGTTATCGGGTCCTCGGAGCACCGTCATCCCTACACCAAGCTTCTCGAGCATGCCCTTGTAATAAGTGGTCTGCAATCGCATGCCACTGATATCGGAATACCCATTGGGGTGCAAGTACAACTCATCGGCGACGGAAGCGAGGTACAACCCCCCCATTGTCATCCCTTCACTCCAGCCAACCACCCATTTTCCTGAAGACTTAAATTCCACCAAGGCCTCGCGCAAATCCGCCAAAGTGGATGGGGCCACTGGCGCACTTTCCATGTTGAGGTACAACCCTTCTACGTCATCGTCCATCGCCGCGTCTTGGATGGCGCGTTGAAAATCCCGCAACCCCATGGTTGAATTGGAATCAAAACCATTGAGAGAGAAACTTGCCTCATTGCTGGAACGCTCGGCAATAGGAGTCGACATATCGATCTGGATGACCGTATTGGCTTTACTTACGACAATTTGCTCTTCCTCCATGGAGAATGAAAAAGCCTCGGCAAGGCCTCCAATGAGGGCTCCCACGAAAATAAAAATCAAAAGGGAACCCGCAACCAAGATCGCAACGGAGGCTCCTAAACAAGAGGACGCAATATTTTTGAAAAAGGACATGAGAAAGTTCGGGGATTTAGTGTTGTGCGTTCTCTCTACTTCGATTGACCTTGCATTGTGACACGGAGTAAAGTAAAAGAAATATTTCAGTAAAAGTACCTATTACCGTGCCGTGTTGAAAGGGTTTTTAACCAATTTTGCCGGATGCCACGTGCGCACTACATTGGAATGGGAAGCAACCTTGGAAACCGACACGGATTCTTGGACGATGCGCTGAACAAAATGCGGGCCCGATGGGGAGAGGAACCGGTATTATCCAGCCGATTCGCAACGCCACCTTGGGGCATGGAGAAAGGAAATCCTGATTTCATCAATCAGGTGGCTTGCTTCCAATTGGACAAGCCTCCCCTCGAAGTAATGCAAGACTTGTTGGCGATTGAGCAGGATCTTGGACGGATCCGCAACCCTGAAGGAACCGGATACCAATCACGCACCATTGACCTGGACATGCTGGTCATAGAGGGCGTAACAATGAATGAACCTGAATTGACTTTGCCTCATCCGAGGATTGAAGAGCGGCGGTTTGTGTTAGAACCACTGTGCGAATTGGCCCCTGACCTGCGCTTGCAGTCAAAAGGACCAACCATCAAGGATTTATTGCGAACTTGCCCCGACCATTCACCGTTGGAAAAATTAAATCCAATCCGTTGAAATCACCTTATGCATACATCGCCATCGAGGGCAACATTGGCGCTGGTAAAACAACCTTTGCGACCTGGCTGGCGGATGCGGTGGGAGGCCAAGTCATGCTTGAACAGTTTCAGGAAAATCCATTCCTCGAGAAATTCTATTCCGATCCCGAACGATTCGCTCTGAGCGTTGAGTTGGCTTTCGTCAGTGACCGGTATCGGCAACTACGTGAACGACTTGGGTCGCGCAACTTATTTCGGCAGCTCCTTATCGCTGATTACAGTTTTGTCAAGAGCTTGATCTTCGCTAAGGCGAATTTACCCGCAGAGGAATTCAAGCTTTTTCAGACGATGTTCAAGCTGATGGATGCGCAAATTGCAAAACCCGAGGTGGTGGCCATTCTCGACCCCAACGCCGAGAAAATCCGGGCTCAAATTGAGCAGCGTGGTCGATCGTACGAGCAGGATATGCCCCAAGAATACTTGGATAAAATCGCATACCACTACCAGCGACATTACCGGTATGCTCGGGGATCACGTATCCTCTGGATTGATACGTCCAGACTTGATTTTGTCAAGCAATCCGGCGATGCAGAAAAGTTGGCCGAATTGGTGTTGACTCCTCGGAAACCGGGTGTTTACAACCTCAAGGTCTAACGTAAGTACTTTCCTATCTTGCGTTCATGCGCAGAAAAGACTTCCTTCGATTTGGCAGCCTACTTGGGATTGGCGGTGCCCTCAGTTCCTTCTCTAAATCACCAGCTCCGCTGACCCCTTCGGAAGCATTGAATTCAAAAATTCGAACAGCCGGCCTCACAGGTGGTGCCTTTGATTTGAAATCAGCTCCTCTCGAAAAGGTACGAATTGCCCTTTTTGGGTTGGGCAATCGGGGGCAGAGCCTGATCGAGATGCTCCATTGGCTGGTCCAGGAGGGCCATGCAGAAATTACAGCCATTTCCGACATCAATCCCGACAAGGTCCGCAAAGCTCAGGCGCAGATTGGCGAATTTCAATCCCTTGCACCCGCAATTTTCACAGGATCCGACGACGCTTGGCAAGAAGCAATGCGCACAGATGTGGCCGATTTGGCTTTAATCTGCACGCCTTGGGAACTCCACACCCCCATGGCCTTGTTCGCCATGAACAATGGATTGCATGCCGCTTCTGAAGTGCCTATCGCCTATACGCCAGAGGATACCGTTGAACTCGTTCGAACTGCAGAGGCCACCGGCCAGCATTGCATCATGCTTGAAAATTGCTGCTACAACCGCGAAGAATTGTGGATTTTGAAAATGATCGAGGATGGCGTGTTCGGCACCCTAACGCATGCAGAATGTGCCTACCTGCACGACTTGCGTCAATTGATGATTGACCCCACTTATTACGAAGACCGTTGGCGCCTGAAACACCACCTGCAGCGAAATGGCAACTTATACACCACACATGGCCTGGGACCTGTCTGCATGTACTTCGATATTCTACGCGGGGACACCCTCACGCATTTGACCTCCATGAGTTCCCGAGAAGCTGCGCTTTCGGAGGCGTTGGCCAACTCGGATGATCGGAAATTGCGAAAAATGGCCTCCGAGGTCGTTTGTGGCGATGTGAACACCACGTTGATTGGCACCGCCAAAGGCCGCTCTATCATGCTTCAATTTGATGTGCACAGCGGACGGCCTTACAATCGATTGGATAAAGTCGTCGGGTCGAAAGCCACGCACTACGGTTATCCCTCAAGGCTGTACGTCGATCACGGACCCGATTGGGGTGGTCACCGTTGGTTGGAGGATGCCGAAAAAGCGGAGTACCAAGACCGGTATGAGCACCCGTTGTGGACTCGCCTGCAAAAACTTGTAGCAGATCATCCACAGGGCCACGGAGGCATGGACTTCGTGATGATGTACCGGCTAATTCGTTGCCTGAACAAGGGCGAGTCATTGGACCTGAATGTCTATGATGGAGCACTGTGGTCGTTGGTCGGAGCCCTCTCTGAGGCGTCCGTAGCCGCCGGTTCAGCGCGCATGGACATACCTGATTTGACCAACGGTCGGTGGAAGCAAGCCGTTCCCCATCCGGTCAACCGAATGCTCTGATTAGGCTTGAACGCCCAGGACTTCGGCCATCTTCTCTCCGATGTCCGCTGGGCTATCCACGACGTGCACACCGCATTCACGAAGCACACGTTTCTTCGCTTCAGCGCTTTCTTCCTCGCCACTCACTATGGCCCCCGCGTGGCCCATAGTCCGGCCTTTGGGAGCCGTAACCCCAGCGATAAAACCAACCACCGGCTTGGTGCCGTGCGCTTGGATCCAACGCGCCGCCTTGATTTCGAGATCGCCGCCAATTTCACCGATCATGATGATGCCATCGGTTTCGTCATCCGCCATGAGCAATTGAACAGCCTCTAACGTCGTCGTACCAATGATCGGATCACCACCGATTCCGATGGCCGTCGATTGGCCCATTCCCGCCTTGGTTACTTGGTCCACCGCTTCATAGGTCAGCGTACCTGACTTCGAAACGATGCCGATTCGGCCCGGATTGAAGATGAATCCCGGCATGATGCCCACCTTGGCCTCTCCTGCGGTAATGATTCCCGGGCAATTGGGTCCAATTAACGTGCAATCTCGCTGATCGATGTACGCCTTCACCTTGGTCATATCGGATACGGGTATACCTTCGGTTATGGCGACGATTACGGCAATTCCAGCGTCTGCAGCCTCCATGATCGCGTCAGCCGCAAAAGCTGGTGGCACAAAAATAATGCTCGTATCCGCATCAGTCGCCTCTACCGCCTGGCTGACCGTATTGAATACGGGCTTTCCCAGGTGCTCCTGTCCTCCTTTACCGGGCGTAACCCCGCCTACCACCTGCGTACCATACTCAATCATTTGACCAGCATGAAATGTGCCTTCACCACCCGTGAAGCCTTGGACGATGATTTTGGAATTTTTGTTTACAAGTACGCTCATGATATCGGGTTGTTGTTCGCGCCGCGAATTTAGTCGAATTTCGCGCCATGAACCGAGGAATTGTAGGAACAATTGATGGAAAAACGATTTGCGCGCTGTCCACGCCTGCGGGAATGGGCGGGATTGCTCTTGTTCGCGTGTCCGGTCCGGACGCGCTGCGCATTGCATCGGCTGTTTTTTCCAAGGACTTGACAGGGGTCGCGTCGCATCGTGCCGTATTCGGAAAATTCCAACGCGACGGCGAAACACTGGACGAATGCCTCGCTACCATTTTTCGGGCCCCCGGCACCTTTACCGGAGAGGACACCGTTGAATTCGGCTTGCACGGTTCCCCTTTTATTCAATCCGAATCGGTTCGCTGGCTCATCGACGCCGGATGCCGACATGCCGGTCCTGGTGAATTCACTTCCCGGGCATTTTTGAACGGCAAACTGGACTTGACCCAGGCCGAGGCTGTGGGGGATTTAATCGCTGCAGAACACGAAGGTGCCCACCGGTTGGCCATGACCCAATTGCGCGGAGACTTCGCAAAGGAAATCCAAGCATTAAGAG
>Ga0209631_10002062_pt1 | contig 24560 bp, 22 predicted proteins | sample COG_08_FD_184752 | JGI IMG/M metagenome (GOLD analysis project Ga0209631, IMG submission 184752) | Pelagic Microbial community sample from North Sea - COGITO 998_met_08 (SPAdes) (version 2) | ecosystem: Environmental > Aquatic > Marine > Neritic zone/Coastal water | place: Helgoland, sampling... | reverse complement strand
CAAACAGTTTGTTCCTCGCCTCGAAGCTTCTTTGCAGAGGCGAGCAACAGGCTGACATCTCAAGAAGCGAAGGATCGAAGCGATGCCGCGATTGGAGTTGCTTTAAAGGGGCTGTTCAACATCGTGAATAGAGGCCTCAAAATCCAAGTCGACATAGAGTCCTTGCTGCTCTGGGGTGAGCTCCGATGCACTGCGCCAGGTAATCTGCTCATACCCCATGGATACCGCTTCGCTGGTCAACGGGTATTTGATGATCTCAAAGTAAGGAGAGTAGTCAAAGTGACTGGGTGTGCACAGTTTTGGGTTGCGGCGATAGAATCGAGAGGTGCCGTCCTCGAGTCGCACCACCAGTGGTAAAATAGGAAACTGAGCCCGTCCAAAAGCCTCTGCGATCATGGTTGAGCAAACTGTGCGGGTATTTGGTCCCGAATTCCGGTGGAAAAGGCTTGAGCGCCACCGGCGGGGAACAATAAACCAGGGAAACAGAAACCTTAGTAAATCAAAAATTTGCCGCACGTCATAAAGTGCGCCGAGTCTTGATACCGCGTACTCAGTCACTCGCAGTGCATCTACGCGTTTTAGGCCTTTGGGGCGCGCCAGCCTTAGATGTTTTTTTTCGTAGACGCTGACAGGTTGGACAATAGTGCCCTGACCGAGAAAGCTTTCAATGACCAAGGGCTCATCCAGAGATCCTTCATAAAATTTTTGGATTTCTTCCTGGAGCTTTGAACCGGGTAATTCGTTAATGGTGCCAATGTAGAGCGCTGCGTGGGTCCAAGGAGACAGCGTCACCCAACGAATGACATCGCTGACTCTGGATTGCCCCTCAACCAGGATCACATCGCCTCTTTGCGCTTCTCTGATGAGCGCAGAAACATCGCTGAGCGGCGTGACCCTGTCCGGGTGGTGAGGTTCTGCATTGAGGAACCGAGTGATCATTTGTTGCAACCAAGACATAACGACAGCCCTTCTATGGTTTCAATAGTCTACCCTATGTAATGAATTAACCGCATTGGGCGGGTGAGGGCGCTGTGTCTTTACCCGGACTCAGTCTTCTAACCCCCCGCCAGACATGCCATAATTTTACAGAGGAGTTCGATATGATTGTGGACAAGCTGGGCCGGCGGTTTAATAACTTGCGCGTTAGCCTAACGGCGGCGTGTAACTACGCCTGCACCTATTGTGTGCCCAATGGGAAAAGGCTGATGAAGGCGCAAAACGAGCTGAGTGCGCCTGCGTTGCTGAAGCTTACGGAACTGATCCAGGAAGCGACCGGTTTTGAAAAACTCCGAATGACCGGGGGCGACCCGCTGGTGACACCAAAGTTCGAAGCCTTCCTCTTGGGTGTTGCCAAGTTACCGTTAGAAGACTTTAGCCTTACAACCAACGGACAGTTGTTACTTGCCAAGGAAGATGTTCTGCGGGCGAGCGGCATCAAACGACTGAACGTTAGTTTGGATACGCTCAATCCCTTACGGTTCAAGCAGATTGCCCGGGGTGGCGATCTTGAAACCGTGCTTGCAGGTATCGAACGGATGCTTGCTCTGGGCATCAAGATCAAGATCAATATGGTGCCGATGCGTCAGAGTAACAGACAAGACATATTGCCACTGCTTGATTATTGTTTGGAGCGTGATGTCGAACTCCGTTTTATTGAGCTCATGCGCATGGGGCATTTGAAAGCTGATTCGACTTACCAAAATGAATTCTTTTCCATGCAACAGCTGCTCGATGAAATCGCATCGAAATATACCTTCGAGCGGACAGACGCGCCTTTCGATTCAACGGCGGTTCGGTTCAATATTCCGGACGCAGGGACCTTTGGGATTATTGCCAACGAGAGTGAGCCCTTTTGTACCTCGTGTACTCGACTCAGACTCTCATCCGATGGTTACCTCTACGGATGTCTCTCGAATGCGGCAAGGACGTATGTTGGCGATCTTGTCGATGAACCAAAGCATAGGGCGTTGCCCAGACTGCAAAAGATTTTACTCAATGCCCTGGGTGATAAGCAGTTAGCCTTTCAAGGCGAGACCACGGTCATGAAATTTATTGGCGGTTAACCTCTGAAGAGCGCGCAAGTGGCGGGCATAGGGACAATTCGCTTTAGGGATTCTAGGATATAAGCCTCACAGATAGCGCTGGCGACCCAGCCGGTAGGAGCGCTACACTCATGTTCACACACTAGGGTACGGCTGAGCCGCACTGAACCCTCAATAATTGGAGATTAAGCAATGATGGACCTCGACATACCAGAGCGACTGATTCCAGTCCGCGATAAAATTGATCAATTTGTCAAAGAGCGAGTTGATCCATTAACGCAGGAGTATTATGACGAGATTGACGTTGGGGATCGCTGGCAGCTCACTGATCGACAAATGGAAATCATGGATGGCCTCAAGGCCCAAGCCAAAGAGGCCGGCCTCTGGAACTTCTTTCTGCCCGCAAGTCAGGGGGGAGCAGGCGTCACCAATCTAGAGTACGCCCATTTGGCGGAAGTGATGGCGCGCAACCCAATTGCCTCAGAAGTTTTTAACTGCGCCGCCCCGGATACAGGCAATATGGAAGTCTTGGAGCGCTATGGTTCAGAAGACCAGAAAAAGGCCTGGCTCGAGCCCCTGCTCGAAGGCAAGATTCGATCCGCTTTCGCCATGACAGAGCCGGGCGTAGCTTCCTCGGATGCCACCAATATCTGCACCTCAGCAGTGCTCGATGGGGATGAGTGGGTCATTAATGGCGAGAAGCATTACATCTCAGGTGCCGGTGATCCTCGCTGTAAAATCATGATTACAATGGTCGTGACCAATCCAGATGCACCAAAGCATTTAAGACAATCCCAGATCCTCGTGCCGATGGATGCAAAAGGTGTTGATGTTCTGCGTCCCATGTACGTCTTCGGAAAAGATGATGCCCCTCACGGACACATGCACATCAAGTTCGATAATGTTCGAGTGCCAAAGGACAACATGATACTGGGTGAGGGACGGGGGTTTGAAATCAGCCAAGGACGACTGGGTCCAGGCCGTATTCACCACTGTATGCGATCGATTGGTGTTGCAGAACGTGCGCTTGAGATGCTTTGCAAACGCGCCCTTGGCCGGACTGCTTTTGGTAAACCTTTGGCAGAGCTTGGCGGTAACTACGATGTGATTGCTGACAGCCGTATAGAGCTCGATATGTGCCGTCTAGCGGTTCTAAAAGCCGCCTATATGATGGATACCATCGGCAATAAAGAAGCGCGCAAATATATTTCTGCGATCAAGGTTTCTGTGCCGAACATGACACTAAAGATCATCGACCGCGCCATCCAGATTCACGGAGCACTGGGCGTCTCGCAAGATACGCCCCTCGCCGCAATGTGGACGGGGCAGCGCACCTTGCGACTGGCAGATGGGCCTGATGAGGTCCATCGCCGGGTGATTGCCCGAGAGGAGCTCAAGCAGTACCAATAACCTCCTCAGATGAGCGATCAGATAAGGGAAGGAAAAGACCGCTGATGCGGTCTTTTTTTGCCGATTCGAACCTGTTTGCGATGGTATACTCATCAATTGGCCCTTAACTTGATGGCTATGCTGAATACTTTCCACGGTCTTATCAAAGCGATCTTATTGGCGATGGCCGTCGGTATGGCCAGCGTAAATGCCGCGCCCATCATCTCCGAAAAGACAGGAGCAGGGGTGGCGGAGACCAATAATGCCATGGGCGCAGGTCGCAGCTTGCGCGGTGAAGGTCGCGCCCCAGCGCGAACCAAAAAAGTGATGGGCGGGACCCAGTTGGACTTTGACGCCAACAGCCGCGCAAACGATGAAGCTTGGGGACGGACTTTCTTCGCTCGCTCCGAAGCACTCGATATCACGCAGTCTATTTCGGTCACGCAGGTTGTCCGTTTAGCCAAGCGTCTGCCCGAGGGTTCCTTGATGAAATTGTTCTCAAGCCGCTCCCTGGGGACCTGGTTGCAGAGTGCGGATGCAAACTTTCGAAATTATGTTTCTATCTCTTCTGGTTCAGGCTTTAAGTGGCGCCCTGTGACATCCAGCGCCAACCAGCTTGTTCAGGCAACTTTGACGTTTCAACTGGTAGGCGGAGCCATTGAGATCGGTGAGCAGTTTGAAATCAAGTTTGAGGACCTTCGTATCCCGCTCGGAGATCTCGATGCCCTTGAACTCCCTGTAGCATTCAGCCCCGAAGATTCAAAGGATTGGCACGTTTTAGACTCAGAATTGCGACGGCTCAAGCCAGGATCCCCAGCGTCACTTCACATCCACATCAATAGGGAAATTGAAGGTGGGGATCAAGTGAGTGCTCAGATTCAGCCTATTGATGTGCTAGGGTTTGTCACATTGTCTGACATCACCTCTTTTGATTTATTGAAAAACAATAAGTTAGTCGACCAAGTTAATAAAAAAAATGGGCTATATATCGCTTCTAATCTATCTCTTGACTCGACTCAGTCTAATCAGTTTACCGCTCGGTCGCCCGGAGGCGGACTAAGGGGCACGATCACGCACCTCTCTCTCGATGCAGAGGCGCCAAGTCGGATTATTTGGACTGATTTCTCAGATGACTCGCTTAGGGCGCTCGGAATTAAAGAAGGGTTGCAAGTTCAAAATGCACCCGACGTCGATCGTTCCCAATCCCTTGACGCCGAAGCGTTACTCCAAGACCTCATCACGGCAGCGGATTTGACCCTAGCGCAGCTTTCTACCGCGCCGGTTACAGATTTGATACGTCTGGGTCGACTCGGTCAAGAGCCTGGGTTTGAACAACAGGGTTTTGCTGCCACCGTTGAAGATAGACCAGCTGAATCAAATCTACCTGAACTCAAGCATGAACAAGCGCTAAAACGACCCTTGGTTGGTACAAGCCTTGAGGGTGGAATCGATCCTGTCAAAAATCTTCCGGCCTCTGAATCGACCCTGGATGGAACCAACAGTGTCCCAACTCAAGGATCCCTCGAGAAGCCTGGAATCACTCATTCCCAAGGAAGCAAACAGGGGGGGTTAACCTCCGAGATTACCTTCAGCCGAGATATCCGTACCCTCAGAGAAGGTGGCCAAACTCTCAGCCTCGCTCAAGATCAGAAGGTACTGATGATCGCCCAGCCAGAGCTGACATCTGACCGCCGAGCAGTTCGCCCAGCGCTGATTGAACTGTTATCTGGCCCTGGAAGTCATCCTTGGATGATCGATCACTTCGCGCTGCTCGGTGACTCTTTTGGTGTAGCCGCCAGTCGACGCAGCTTTAATCCAAGAACACGAGTGAAAGGCCCGGAGACCGGAATTGTGGTGCAGCGTGGTCAAACGCTCTTCGAAGCGCTCGAGCAAGGCCAAACCTTCGTCACGACAGGTCAGCGGGCGCATCTTGATTTTAAGGTTAACGGCACTGCTTGGGGTCGATCCAAGGGTCGGGCCGTCCGAGAAATTTCAGCTGGCCTGACCAGTGAAACCCCGCCGCTCTGGGCGAAGCTCCATAAGAATGGAAAGGCATTGGTCAAGCTGAAGTTCTCTCCCGCAACGACACCTGCCTTAAACGCTACTCCTGACGAGCCAACCGACCGAGCACCAACGTTTCGGGAGTCTGGCACGATCTATCTGTTGCTGGAGTCGAGCGCTCGTCCATTGAAACCTGGGATAACATCACCGCGCAATGGTAGAGAATGGTTGGGCTTGATCACACTCAACGACATGACCCTCAAAACCGCGTCGGCGCCTCAGATGCTGCAGGTGACTGGCACCCGATTGCTAGCGCGCCCTCAGGCCGCTCAAGTCGATTTTTTGGCATGGACTCAGGGCCAAAGTGCGCTGATTCGGATTGACCTCGAGCGCAGTTTGCTGAACAGCGCTGAGGTTGCCATCGAGGCTCAGGATGCGAGCGATGTGAGTGCTGAAGACGGTGGCTCAGAAACAGTTGCTTCACGGAGCGATCAATTCCAGAGTGTTCAATTGGAGATCGCCGAGGGCTTTGAAGATCTGTCTTTTATCAGCGCCAGTCGACCTTCAGCGGCTACCCCCAAGTTCTCAGAGGTTTTCAGTATTGAGGATCTTAAGAATCAAACCGCCGAACGCGATCTGTGGGTCGACGGTTATCAGGACAGAATTTCGATGTGGTTTGATCCCGGTGGACGTCCAGGCTCTGAGCGGCTAGCCCGTTCCAGCAACTACACACTTTTCTACTCAGACGTCGTTGATCCTTTGCCCGGAGATTACTACACCATCGAAGTTCTTCTCGAGGACGGGACTCAAGTATTCGGGTCTCCTATTTTTGTTGGCGGCTTTGCTCAAGCTAAATTGGGCCCGGCGGGACCTGTGAAGTCGCTTAAGCGGGTCCCGAAGAAGCCTTCAAACAGCCGATACGATGACCCAATTCAATGATCTCATTTGATGAAAAGGAATATTTATGAAGTACCTTCATACCATGGTTCGTGTCAACGATGTGGATGCCTCACTGGCCTTTTACTGTGATGCGCTAGGTCTCGAAGTGCTCCGCCGGCACGATATCGAAGCGGGGCGGTTTTCTCTGATCTTCTTAGCCGCGCCGGGAGACAGTACGGCCCAAGTTGAGCTTACCTACAACTGGGACGGTGATGCGCTGGGTGAGGGCTCCAGAAATTTTGGTCACCTTGCCTATGCGGTTGAAGACATCTATGCGACCTGTGCGCGATTGCAGGCGCATGGGGTTTTGATCAGTCGTCCTCCCAGGGATGGCAGAATGGCCTTCGTTCGATCTCCTGATCGAATTTCAATTGAGCTGCTGCAGGATGGGGATCCACTTCCTCCGGCGGAGCCTTGGGCCAGTATGGAAAACAGTGGCGATTGGTAGCCCGCTTGAAACCTATCCAAGGGCATGTCTTTTCATACCAGGGTACAAAAAATTCAGCGATTGATGGCATTAACACAACCACCGAGATGATGTGGTTTAGCTGAGATTGCCCCGGGAATGGGATAAGTCTCTGGTCAGGTCCGTGAGCCATGCCAGTAACTTTGTGGTGACCTCTGCGCGGTTAATGTCGTTGAGCATTTCGTGCCGTCCAGAAGGGTAGATGTCTGCATCAATTCGGGCACCGCCGCGCTGTAACCAAGCGATCAATCGGTTGAGCTGACCTTGGTTGCCATGAACAGGATCATCTTCCCCGGAGATAAGATAAATAGGAAAGCCCTCGGTCCGATTTAGATTAGGCACCTGCTGCCAGAGTTCAGCCTCAGCCATAAACAATCCTTGTAAGCTGAGACTCGTGGGCACGGTGCCGCAGAGTGGGTCGCGCACATACTTCGCAACTTCACTGTGGTCTCGACTTAGCCACTCAAAACCTGTTTTCTGTCCTTCTTTTTTAAACCGCTGGTTAGAAGCTCCGAAAATAAGATATCGCAGCAGTCTGCTGTATGCATTATCGGTCCGCCAACATTCAAACCGAATGATTTTGAGCAGCAAGGTGTAGAGTATCGGCGGCATTTGTCCTGGAGAGCCTGACAGTACCATAGCGTCAAGATCCTCTGGCCAGCGCTCGAGATACTGTTGGCCAATCATAGCCCCCATACTGTGACCCAAAAAAATTACCGGTAACCCAGGGTTTGAACGCTTAAGGCCGAGAAGGATTTCTCGAGTGCCGGCTAAAACTTGCTCCCAGCCATCTTTTCCGAAATCACCGAGTCTTGGGCCCGAACCTCCGTGACCACGATGATCGTTGGCATGAACTCTAAAACCAGCGACCGCGAGTTGCTGCATGAGAGGCTCATAGCGTCCTGCATGTTCACCCATACCGTGAGCAATATAGATGAGGGCACTGGGGTCGGACAGGGGGTTGCAGCAATAAACTCGAAGAAGCTCGCCACCTGGATCCTTGTGTTCAAAAACGTCCAAAGGTGGTTTAGAAAGCGTCATTAAACTTGCCTTCAAAATACGCGTCCAGAAATGTGGCGATACCGTTCTCATAATTGGCATCCGTTACACAATCGGCTGCATTGCGAACCGATGAGTGCGCCTGACCCATCGCAACCGACAGGCCTGCAGTCTCAAACAGGTCGAGATCACCCTCTGAGTCGCCGAAAGCAATGACGGCGTCAGGACTCTGATTAAGCGCTGAGCAAGCAATTCGAAGACAGTTGCCTTTGCTCGCGGCGCTGGTGGTTAAAGTCAGCACCGTCTCCCCCGTGGGTCCTTTGGAGTCGAGCATCAAAAGCTGTTCTGGGGGCTCAGAAGCAAATGCGGTCTTTACAGCCTCAACCATTTGCTCCCCTTGAACCGTTAGAATTCTTGGCGCTTCCTCTTGAAAATCTGGAAATTCTCTAACCGCGCGAAGCGGAGGGGACCAGCTCGAATTCACAGAGGATGATTCGGTTTGGATCAGCGTCTCATTATCGATCGTTGCACTTGCAAACCCAGGTATCCCAGAAACCACCCGCGTAAAACGATTGCCTAAATCCACAGACAAACGATGATCCACGAGATCTTTACCCGTTATGGGGTCATAGAGCTGGGCGCCATTACAAGCAATGATGAGATCGCGACACCCCAACGTTTGCTGAATATCCTCGGCCATGTGTCGCCATCGTGCTGTTGCGATAATGACCCTAAAACCTTTGCTCATCGCGAGGCGCACAGCCTGTTGATGGGCCAATGGGATCGATCGCCCATCAAGCAAGGTCCCATCTAGATCGATTGCCAATATCTTGTGTTTCATTTTATCTACCGATCCGTCCACGGTCTTTGGAGGCTCGATCATACGCCATTCAGGGACTTGCCTGAAATGCCGGCTCTGCGATAATTAAACATTCACAACTGATCGATGCTGACATGCCCGAACCAGATAATCTCTCTAGACGGAAAGTCCTAATGCGATGGGTCCAAGGCTTCTCGATTACAGGGCTTGGGTTTTTGGCGTACCCCTTTTTCAAAGTGCTGATGCCGGGGCTTAGTGAGGACGGTTTTCTAGACGTGGAGTTCGGCGATTTACGCGCAGGGGAATCTAAATCCGTAGCGTGGCTTGGACGAACAGTCATCGTCTTTAAGCGAGGTCGACGATGGCTCGCACCAGGCCCCGAAGTAACCGAGCTCAAAGACCCTGAAAGTCTCGAGTCTCGGCAACCCACCTTCGCGCAGAATGCAGCACGCTCTTATCGTGATGATGTGTTTATTTTCTACAGCAACTGCACCCACTTGGGTTGTGAAGTAGCGATTACTCCCGAACGGTGGGAGGCGCCGATCCAGTGCCCTTGCCATCAAAGCGGATTTGATGCCTCTGGGCGTGTGTTACGCAATGCCGCGGCGACTCTAAACCTGGAGGTCCCAAATTATCGGCCGGTTTCAGCCAACGCGGTCAGATTAGAACGCAGTCGCCCAACATGAGCGAATTTAAGAAACACCTACTGTTGATTTGTCACAGTCGAAGTGGGACTAACCAGCGCCTGGCGGAGGCGATTGCTGGCGGAGCGACCAGCGACCCCGAAGCAATTGACTTTAGAATGAAGTCCGCTTTCGAAGCAGATGCTGACGATTTGCTCTGGGCAGATGCGACAATTTTTGTCAGTCCAGAACACTTCGGTTATATGGCCGGCGCCCTCAAAGATTTTTTTGAACGGACCTTTTACCCCACCGAGAATCAGGTCGCCGGACGTAGCATGTGTATTGTGATCGGAACCGGGTTAGACGGTCAGGGCGCATTATCGAGCATACGGAGGATCTGTACTGGCTATCGTTTCAAAGAGGTCCAGCCCGAAACGATCATTGTCGGCGAGCCGAGTGCGGCTGATCTGCAACATTGCCATGACTTGGGCGCCTCCATGGCTGCTGGCCTAGAGGCGGGTTTGTATTAAAACCTCATCAACGCCTGGATAGAAAACACGGTATCAGCCCTTTCTTTAGATGAGATTGGTAAGATGAGCGTGGTTAAAGCGGCAGGAGGTTGCAGCAAGCCAGTTGAGCGCGGTCCCTCGAACCGGTTTTGTCCTGAAAGGTCTTACCATCAAACAGCAGCTGTCTGAGCTCTGCCGATTTCAGCAAACCTTCTAGAGTCCTTCCGAAATCAGGGCCAATGCGATTGAAGTTTGCAAAGTCTCGAGCATCGAGCCGAGGCTGCAGACCGTTCACAGTGCCCAGGCCCAATCAATTGGCGTCGATCTTAGCAAAATACTCGTTGGCTGCCGTCATGACTTTTCGGCTTAGAAGGAGCGCTGAGACCATGGTAGGGATGGCCATGCACGCGAAAGTAAGGTCGATTAGATTCACCATGGCATCGATTGACATCATGGCCGCGACCACGGTCATTACAACGATTGCATAATTGTAATAATGCTGGCGTTCGGCGCCGATCAGAAATCCAAGGCACTTCGCGCCATAATAGCTATAGCTAAAGATTGTGCTGACTCCAAAGAAGAAAATGCAAGTGACCAAGATGATCAGTCCAACATGGGGAATGGTGGCCTCAAAGGCCCTCGCGGTCATCGTGACGCCGTTGGCATCGCCGGACTGCCAAACCCCTGAAAGTAAAATAATGATTGCCGTGCAGGTACAAATGAACAGGGTGTCGACAATGGGACCGACCATCGCGACTAAGCCTTCTCTGATTGGCTCGTTGGTTCTGGCTGCGCCGTGCGCCATCGCTTCGGTGCCTACGCCGGCTTCATTAGAGAATACGCCTCGGCGGACGCCATTTGAGATCACGGCGCCGATCGCGCCGCCTGCTGCTGCTGCGCCTGTGAAAGCATCTGAGACAATGAGCCATAAAATGCTCGGCACTTCAGCGATGTGTGTGATCACAACCCATAACGCGGCGCTGATATAAAGAACCGCCATAGTGGGCACCAATTTACCGGCCACCCGTGCGATACGACTCAGGCCGCCAAAGATCACAAGGGCAACGATCGTCGCAAGCACCATGCCTGCACCAAAGTTAAAGAAGGTGCTGTTTGCAGGGTCGAGCCACCCTTGATCGATAAAAACCACTTCACGAATGGTCTGAACCAACTGGTTGACTTGGACCAGCGGCAGACAACCGATCATTCCCGCAGCGCAGAAGAAAATTGCGAGGGGTTTGAACTTTGAGCCGAGCCCCTCGGTAATGACATACATCGGCCCGCCTTGAAGGCGACCCTGACTGTCCCGCCCGCGGTACATCACCGCCAAACTGCAGGTATAGAATTTCGTTGCAATGCCAACGATCGCAGTCATCCACATCCAAAAGATTGCTCCTGGGCCACCCACATAGATTGCCACGGCAACGCCCGCAATATTGCCCATGCCAATGGTGCCAGCGAGGGCACTGGCCAAGGCCTGAAAATGGCTGATTTCCCCGGGGTCATCCGGGTTGTCGAAGCGGCCTCTCAGCAGATCAAGACTATGCCCCAAATAGCGAAAAGGCAGCAATTTGGATAATCCTAAAAAGTAGAGCCCGCCCCCTAATATTAAAACGACGAGGGGCGTCCCCCATGCAAACTCAGCAGCTAGGGCGAGGCCCTGATCAACCGAGACGATGAGCGCGTTGAATTGATCCATCATAGGCTGTACTCAAAGGGTGTCTTGTGACGCATCTTAAACTGAAGCCCTCATCTATGGGCTATAAGCCGAGGGTAATTGCTGGCCTGCTGGTTAAAACCCTCAGAACAGACAGAAGATTCGATCAAAGGGTTAAGTCGTTTCATCAAAAACCAGATGAACACGGCGATTCTGACGGCCTTTGTTTTCAATCTTTGAAATAATCAATGGATTGATCTCTTTAAGCGAGCGGACATGTGTGCCGCCGCAGGGTTGATAGTCAATGTCCGGAATCCTGACCATCCTGATGTCGCCCACACCCCTCGGCGGCGCAACAGACATGGTTCGTACAAGCTCGGGTTGGGCATCTAATAGAGTCTCGCTGACCGTTTCAAACAATAGGGGTAGTGCTTGTTCTCGTAGGGCATTGATTTGAATTGTTAACTCTGCCTTGTCGAAAACGAGATCTCCGGCATCAAAATCCAAGCGGCTTTTCTCGCTGCCGACTTGCCCGCCAGTGACCGGCGCATCAATGAGCGAACCGAGTAAATGCATCGCTGTGTGCATCTGCATGTGGCGAAACCGCCTTGGCCAATCCAGGGTAAGTTGCACTTGCGCACCTGGTTCTAAGCGCAGCTGTTGTTCAGAGGGGACATCAAAAAAATGCAGAATCTCTCGAGTTTCTGAATCCCTGCGCGTATCCGAAATGGTGATGTCCTGGCCGTTGACATGAAGAGAACCCTGATCTCCGGGCTGACCGCCTCCTAGTGGATAAAATATCGTTCGATCAAAGCTCACTGAGGTATCACGAACTTGTGTAACAACTGCTGAGATCGTTTGTGCGTAGGCGTCTTCATAAAAATAAGGTTCAGTCATTGCAGTTCCTTTTAGAAGGACCCATAGTTCTACAAATCATCTGATAATGGAACCGCAGACGATGAAAAACTTGGGATTAAACGGCAAGGTGGCGGTGGTGACTGGAGGCAATGGCGGCATTGGTTTAGGTATCGCTAAAGGACTGGCAGAGGCGGGGGCGAGGGTCGTGATCAGTGGCCGTAACACAACAAAAAATTCTCAAGCATTGTTAGAGCTTCAGGCACTGCAGGCTGAATGCGAGGCCGTCTATTGCGACGTTAGAAACAAAGAAGACATCGACGCGCTTTTTGATCAGACTCGAGCGCTCTACGGCCCCATCGGTATTCTTGTGAATAACGCTGGGGTTGCAATTGGCGCATCGCCAGAATCGATTACCGATCAAGACTGGGACACGGTGCTCGACACGAATCTAAAATCAGTGTTCTGGTGCTGCCAAGCGGCCTTTGAAGACCTCAGAGGACAGTCGGAACGTGGTGATTGCGGAAAAATCATCAATATTGGTTCGATGTACTCGATCTTTGGGGGCGCTCGTGTTGCTTCTTATGGCGCCAGCAAAGGGGGAGTTGTTCAGCTGACCAAAGCCTTAGCATCGGCTTGGGGGGACTATGACATCCAAGTGAACGCAATTCTACCGGGCTGGATTGCAACCGATATGACCGTCGCTGTTCAAGAGGACACTGCGTTCAGTGACTCAATTGTGGCGCGGACCCCAGCCTCGCGCTTTGGGCAACCCGAAGACTTGTCCGGCGCTGCTGTATTTCTGGCTTCCCCGGCGGCCAACTTCGTGACTGGGGTTGCCTTACCCGTTGATGGGGGCTACAGCGTCGGATGATCAACACTGATGAGCTGGCGGTTCGTCCATTAACCCGCGACCAAGCCGAAGCGTTGCTCACTTGGCGTTATCCTGCGCCTTATGATTTCTACAATCCTCCATCGAAGAACGAGGCAGTCATCAATAATCTCCTTGATCCGAAATGGCTGTTTCATGGTGTGAGCCAACAGGACAACTTTATTGGCTACGCCTCCTTTGGAGAAGATGGCCAATTACCTGGAGGGCACTACGAAGACGATGCGCTGGATATCGGTCTTGGGCTCCGACCTGACCTGACGGGCCAGGGTTTTGGCCTTGTCTTCGCGGGCGCGATTTTTGATTTTGCCGTTGAGCGCTTTGCACCCACGGCGCTTCGGTTGACAGTTGCCGAATTCAACCGACGTGCGCTGCATCTCTATCTAAAGCTGAGCTTCAGGGAACAAAGCGCGTTCTGGCACAGTCGCACTCGATATCGAATCTTAATGGGATATCGCCGCAATGCAGGATCGCAAGGGCTCGATCGATGACTGCTTTTGAGTCATCAAAACCACCAGCGCCCTATATCTTGACTGATCGGTTGGTCCTCAAGCTTTTAAAGCCCAGTGCCGCGCCGCTGATGGTTCGGTTTCGAATTGAAAACCGCCATCATCTAGGGAAATGGGAACCCACTCGCTCGCCCCAGTTTTATACAGAAACCTTTTGGCAAACTCAATTGCGGGTCAACCAAATTGATTTCGAGCGCGGAGAGTCCTGTTGCCTTGTGATGCTAGATCGCGCCGAGCAGCAAGTGTTCGGCGTCATAAACTTCACTCAAATTACTCGAGGAACCGTTCAATCCTGTCAATTGGGTTACAGCCTTGCGCAAAAAGTTGAAGGGCAAGGTTATATGTATGAGGCCTTGATGGCCGCGATCGATTACGCCTTTTCCGGACTAGGGCTGCACCGCGTCATGGCGAACTACATTCCTCATAATCAACGAAGTGCAAACTTGCTGGCTCGACTCGGTTTCGAAATTGAGGGTCGGGCACGGGGATTGTTATTAATTAACGGCGCGTGGGAGGACCATGTGCTGACGGCGAAAATCAATCCGGCCGATACCTGAGCGCGTTAAGTGTTTATCTGATTTTTAGCAAAAGCACTAACAAAATCGGCGTTCCCACCGCTTGTAGCAACATAAAACGCACCAGGACCTGAGTATTTGACCAACCCATGTTGTGGCGCACATGATCGTGCAGAGGATAGCGAATATTCTTAAAAATGGGGATTTTAAAGAAACGCAGTAGGACCACTTTGACCATTCCGGTTGCACCGTTGACCAAGATCACAAAAGCCACAACCAGAATTAAGAAAGGATTACCCGACGCAAGCGCGAGGGCACCCAACATAAGCCCCACTGGCCGTGAACCAGAATCGCCCATGAGAACAGCACTCGGATAGCTGTTGTGCCAGAGATAACCCGTCAGTGTGCCTACCATCACAAACGCTAAAATCGCCCATTGCGCGCCGTCTACATAGTGGGGCACTAATAGGTATTGAGCGATTTCCGCATGACCCACGATGCCGTAGAGGATCCCGCCTAAAAACAAAATAGCCATTGAGGTTAGACTGGCCGACAAACCATCAACCCCATCTGTACAATTGGTTGCGTTGATCGATACCCAGAGCAGGGGGGTTGCACCTGCCATATACAGCCATGCGGGCACCACCCACACCTCCTTGTACAGCGGTAACCAAATGGAGACAGGCTCACCGCCGCACAAAAACCAAGCGGCACCGATCGAGATCAAAAGATCGAGTGCGCCCAGTCGATACTCACTCCAACCACCGGCCGCACGATCGTCGAAAAAGCCAATCATCATCGCCCCAAGCACGCAGACCAACAGGCCCGTTACTTTGGGATGATAGGGAACAAACAAAAAAGCAGTCACCACAAAAATCGGAATGAACAAAATTCCGGCGCTCATTGGTTTCCCGATACTTTGTGCCGCCCCTACTGCATGTTCACGACCGCGATCGCTGGGCAGTAGTCGCCAATAGCGCGGCAGTAGCCACCACACCAAAAGCGCTGCTGTCGCAGTACCGGCGCCCGCCAGAAAGATGTTACTGCCGAGCAATCGCATCGGGCCCGCCCAGTCGGCCAACCATTGACCCAGATAATAAAGCACGAACCCATCCCGTCTTTAAGGTAGAGGGTCAAGTATAGCGCGATCGGGGGTGCTCAATAATGAAGCCTTGTTGGAGGTTTGAACGACGGAGCAGGAACCTTTATCGGTTGCTACTCGTCGAGCACAAACCCATCTTGATCCCGCCAGGCTGGAAACCTGTGGCGATAAGCACGCAATGCATCTATATCAAGGGTCGCATAGTGCAAGCCTGACTGCTGTCCTGCGTGGAGCAGTGATTGACCCTCGTAATCCAGCACCATGGAATCGCCGTTGTAATGAACCTGGTTGCCATCATCGCCGATTCGATTCACCCCAATGACATAGCACTGGTTCTCAATCGCCCTTGCTGCGAGCAACGCGGACCAATGATGCGCCCGGGCAGCCGGCCAATTTGCGACGTAGATCAACACATCATAGGGATGGGTACCGTTGCGGGAGAACACTGGGAACCGAAGGTCATAGCAGACCAGTGGACAACACCGACCATCGGATAGTTCGACCTCAAGCCTTGATTGGCCAGGAGTGTAGTGCTCGTGCTCATTGGCCATTCTAAAAAGGTGACGTTTGTCATAATGGGCGACTTTCCCCTCAGGGTTGACCCATAACAAACGGTTAAAGTACTGACCTTCTTCTTCGATGATCGCAGAGCCGCAAAAGACGGTGCTAAATCGATGGGCGAGTTCTTGCAGCCAAGTCACCGATGCGCCTTCCATGGTCTCCGCTAAATCTTCTGAGCGCATCGAAAAGCCGGTGTTGAACATTTCAGGGAGAACCACGAGGTCGGTAGGTTCAAGTGCGCTCAGGGCTTGGGCCAAAGAAGTCCTGTTGGCATCGGGTTGTTCCCAATGCAGTTCAGTTTGGAGTAAGGCGACTTTCATGGTGTCGCTTTGTCTTTGAGGCGCAGCGCAAGTCGCTCCGCAGCGAGTTTGAGCGTTTCATCATCTTTTGCAAAACAAAAGCGGATTAATCGCTGATTTTTCGGCGGGGTTTTATAAAAAACCGAAATCGGAATCGCCGCAACACCATAGTCTTGGGTCAACGTGTTCGCGCAGGCTGTGTCCGTGAGACCCGCTAAAGCTGGGATCCTGCTATAGTCTGCTAGCTGAAAGTAAGTCCCTTGGCTTGGAAGAAGCTGAAACCCTAGGGGGCTCAGTAGCGCATTAAACAAATCTCTTTTCCGCTCATAGAACTTTGACAAATCAGCGATGTGACCCCCGTCGTTAGCAAGAAAGTCAGCAATCGCCCACTGGCACGGCGTATGGGTGGTAAAGGTCACGAACTGATGGACCTTCCTGAATTCAATCGTGAGATTGGGCGGTGCCACGCAATACGCTACTTTCCATCCTGTGGCGTGGAATGTTTTCCCAAAGCTAGAAATCATCAAGGTGCGACGCCGAAGGGCAGGGATTTCGATCGCACTCACATGGCGATGTCCGTCAAAGACCATGTGCTCATAGACTTCATCAGACAACACGTAAAAATCGAACCGGTTTGCCAGCGCTGCGATGTGCTCTAGCGTTTCCCGGTTAATGAGACCACCACAAGGATTGTGGGGGGAATTAATAATGAGTAACCGGGTTCGACTTGATACGACTTGTTCCAGGGCTGTCTCATCGACTTCAAAATGGGGCCCGGTTAACTGCAAATGCTTTGCGATTCCACCAGCAAGGGCGACCGCCGGTGCATAGGCATCAAATGCAGGGTCAAAAATGACAACCTCATCACCGGGATGAACCAGGGCTTGCACGGTGACAAAAATCGCTTCGGTCGCGCCTGAGGTCACAGTTACCTCGGTCTCCGAATCAACGGTCACCTGATAAAAGCGTTCTAATTTTTTTTGGATTTGTGTTCTAAGTGCAGCAACACCATGCATCGGAGGATATTGGTGGTGTCCGCCTGATAGGCGTTGGCGGAAGGCCTCGAGCAACCCCTCCGGCGGCTCAAAATCTGGAAAGCCCTGTGACAGATTAATGGCACCAAAGTCCTGCGCCATTTTTGACATGACCGTGAAGATCGTAGTGCCAAGCTCGGGTAACTTTGATGAGACACTGGCCTCAGCTTGATTCATGATTCAACCAATCCCGAGGTTTGAGGAAAAATTCAGTCAGCTCCGCCTCTTTCGAACCCGATTCGGGTTGATAGTTATATTTCCAGATTGCCCGTGGCGGCATGGATGCGAGAACAGATTCGATTCGTCGTCCACTTTGCAAGCCGTATCGAGTCCCTCGATCGACGGCGAGATTAAATTCTGCATAGCGGCCTCGACGATACAGCTGGAATTCTTTTTCCGCGTCCGAGTAGGGCTGCTCGAATCGCTTAGAGATGATTGGCATGTAGGCAGGCAAAATATGATCGCCAATGCTCCGAACCAGGTCAAAGCTGGCTTGAAACCCACCCTCTGTCCAATCATCAAAAAACAATCCGCCAACGCCGCGTGGTTCTTGCCGGTGGGGAAGATAGAAGTACTCATCGCACCACGCTTTTAACCGAGGATAGATTTCAGAGCCAAAGGGATCGCAGGCTGATTTTGCCGTTGTGTGCCAGTGCACAACATCTTCAAGCACCGGGTAGAAGGGCGTTAAATCGAAGCCGCCGCCAAAATACCAGTTTTCATCATCGATCAAAAAGAATCGAAGGTTTGCGTGAAACGTCGGCACCCAGGGGTTTTGAGGGTGCATAATCATTGAGATTGCCGCCGCCTGAAAACCTTTGCCTGCGAGATGCGGATTGCGTTCGCTGGCAGCGGGCGGCAGTGCGGCGCCAATGCTGTGGGTAAACTGCACAGCGCCCCGTTCAATATGCGCGCCGGCATCGAGCACCCTTGGTCTTGAATGACCGCCACCCGGTGTATCTATTTCTTCAAGACTAAAGCTTGATTGACCGTCAAACGTTTCGAGGGTTTGGCAAATCTCGGTTTGCAGGCGCTCAAAATAATCAACAACGCGCTGGATATCAGGTGTCTCACTCATAGTGCTAGGGTTCACAGAATTGATAGGGGAGGATCACCAATTCTATCAGGATTTTCACGAACTACATCTGCCTTCTAATATCCATTAAACTATTGTTGGAGGTTCGGCAGTAGACAGTGACCTAGGTCGTAAGCAGTAAGGCTGGAGCTTCAAGGTGAATCGCGAGCTCAAACTTCAACGGGTAGACGCAAGGAAGCGGGAAGGGCTGTCTAGCGCCTTGACAAGAAATTAAGGGCAACAATGACCCCGGGGTTCGAAACTGGACCAAAATCAGCGTTAGCACCCACGGGTCACCGAGAAGGCAGGGTGGGCGATACAGCCACCAGTTAGCCAAGGCCTTAAAGCCAGCCCCTGATTGTCAACAAAGGACAGCATAAAAGGATAGGGGTGACACAAAAATACGCTTAACCCGTAAAGCTTAAGGTTGGGCCATTGCTAAGGCGCCACCGGGGCCAAGGCGGTCAAAACGACCGAATGCATCAAAGGGGCGGCTCGTCCCCTTCACCCATTAGGCAGGACTCAAGGTTATGAAAGCTACACCACATATTGAATGGACTCGGGGCGTGGTTTCACAAGCTTTAATCGCTTTGAAAGCACGCTGCTCGGTAGAAGGGCGACTTTCCCCGGATCTTCTGGATCAACACCAGCAGGCAACCTATGATCTCGCACTGAGCGCTGCGGAGGTCGGATGTGCCGAGGCGTATCTAATCAACGGTTCCGCGGGGACATCGCTTACAGAAACAATGGCCAACACCTTCGCAGCCCAGATGATTCAGTCGACACTCAATCGATTGGCAGCCTCTCCTCAAGGATTGGGCCTAGGCCGGCCCGTGCTCACGCCTTCAGATGAACTGCTGTCTTTTTTGGAAGAAGCACTAAGTCCTGAGAACCTCAGCGAGATTGGGGCTGCGTTGAGTGCCGGGAACCCCCAGGACGCCCGGGGCCTGCCCGAAGCGCAGCAGCTCATGGCCGATAGCTTTTCTCAATTTGCAGACGATGTAGTTGCGCCACTGGCAGAAGCGATTCACCGAGAAGACCAAATCATTCCTGATGCGATTCTCGATGGCTTAAAAGCCCTAGGGTGTTTTGGATTGTCGGTTCCCGAACAATATGGCGGCCTCTTACCCGATGATCGCGAGGACACGCTCGGTATGATTGTTGTGACTGAAGAACTCTCTCGGGTTTCACTCGGGGGGGCTGGCTCGCTCATCACTAGACCAGAAATTCTATCTAGAGCCCTGATCGAAGGGGGCACCGAGGAGCAAAAAGCGCATTGGTTGCCTGGCATTGCCGCAGGGGACACGCTTTGTGCGGTTGCTATTACCGAGCCTGATTATGGTTCCGATGTTGCCTCGACAAAGCTGAAAGCCACGATGACCGAGGAGGGCTGGCTCCTTGATGGCGCAAAAACTTGGAGCACCTTTGCGGGTAAGGCAAATGTTTTACTGACGCTTGCGCGAACCAATCCAGACCCAAGCTTGGGACATCGAGGGTTAAGCCTGTTTTTGGTGGAAAAGCCCAGCACCGACGAGGATGCGTTTACGGTGAATCAGCCCGGTGGGGGTCAACTAACCGGACAATCGATTAGTACCGTAGGCTACAGAGGTATGCACAGCTACCAACTCTTTTTTGACCAGTTCTTAGTGCCCCACAGCCACGTCATTGGTGAAAGTCAGGGGCTCGGACGAGGGTTTTACTTTACGATGCGAGGCTTTACCGGTGGACGGATCCAAACTGCGGCCCGAGCCTGTGGCCTAATGCAAGGCGCTTTTGAGCATGCTCTGCGTTACAGCCGCGACCGCAAGGTGTTCGGTAAAGCGATCGGCGACTACCAATTGTCACAAATTAAAATTGCGAAGATGGCCATGGCCATTGCTGCTGGTCAGCAATTCACCTACCAGGTGGGACGTTTGATGGATGAAGGGCGGGGCCAAATGGAAGCGAGTCTCGTTAAATTGATCACGTGTAAATCTGCGGAATGGGTTACGAGAGAGGCCATGCAACTCCATGGTGGTATGGGGTATGCGGAGGAGACCGCGGTCAGTCGATATTGGTTAGATGCTCGTGTGTTATCCATATTTGAGGGAACAGAAGAGACCCTCGCCTTAAAAGTGGTGGGAAGAGCGCTTATTGAGCAGGCGGCCTGAGGGCCGGTATAATTTCAGAGTTAAGAAAGGATTAGAGCTATGGACTTAAATTTCAGCGACGAAGATTTTGCGTTTCAACTTGAAGTGAGGAATTGGATCGAAGCCAATTACCCCCAAGAAATGCGCGAACGAAAACAGCGCAGCCCAGGCGGTGGGCTCTCTAAAGAAGATCACGTGTACTGGCAGCAAGCGCTTGCTAAGAAGGGTTGGGCCGCGCCGGGTTGGCCCGCGGAACATGGAGGGCCAGAGTTTTCTCCCACGCAGCGTTATCTCTTTGATCTTGAAATGGCGAGCGCGGGTACGCCGGCCATTATTCCGTTTGGTTTGGGAATGGTTGCCCCCGTTATTATGAAATATGGCACCGAAGCGCAAAAAGAAAAGTATTTGCCCGATATTTTAGCGACCAATGTGTGGTGGTGTCAGGGTTATTCAGAGCCCGGATCCGGCAGTGATTTGGCATCCCTTCGCACAAAGGCTGTGCGTGAGGGAGATCATTACGTGGTCAATGGCTCTAAAACTTGGAATACCATGGGACAACACGCTGACATGATTTTCTGTCTTGTGCGAACCAGCGATGAAGATATTCGACAAATGGGTATTTCCTTCCTATTAATCGATATGCACTCGCCAGGGATTGAAGTTCAGCCCATCGTAACCATCGATTGCCCTCCGGAAGGCCATCAAGAAATTAACATGGTGCATTTTACGGACGTCAAGGTGCCCGTCGAAAATCTGATTGGAGAGGAAGGTAAGGGCTGGACCTATGCAAAATACTTACTCGAATTCGAACGGGGGAATGCCTACTCCCACGGTCTGAAAGCAGGGCTCGACAGGATCCGGCAGATCTCCCAGGTCGAGCAGGACGGTGAGGCGCCGTTATCAGAATCACCAGACTTTCAGCGTAAAATGGCCGAAACAGAAATCGCCATTTCGGCAATGGAATTTACAGAACTGCGTATTCTGAGCTCTTTATCTGCAGGTAAAAATGTTGGGCCGGAATCCTCGTTACTCAAATGTCGTGGCACAGAGCTCCAACAAGCGTTGACTGAACTGGCGCTTGAGGCTACCGCAAGTTACGCAATCCCATTTGATAATCCCGGTCCCGTGAAAGGCCTGAATGCTGAACCGATTGGTCCAGACTATGCCAATACGGCAGCGCCGGACTATTTCAATACCCGAAAAGTTTCAATTTATGCGGGTTCGAACGAGATTCAACGGAACATCATGGCTAAGATGGTGCTTGGTCTTTGAGGGTTAATCGAAGACGTATCTTAAAAGGTTTAGTTGCGTTACCGCTGATCGGTAGCGCGCTAATCCCAAAGCATCAAATCGCTGCTGGGGAGATCACAGGGCCAGCTGCGCTGGACCGAAAGATCCAGGAATCACCGCTCATCTATTTGACGCCGCTGGGTCGTGACGGTGCGTTTAGCCAATGCCAAGCTGAAATTTGGTTTGTTGAGGTGGCGGGTCAGCTGTTGGTGTGTACAAATACCGACAGTTGGCGGGCAAGGGCCATTACTTTAGGGCGACAACTCACCAAGATTTGGGTGGGGGATGTGGGTGTCTGGAAGAAAGGCTCATCTAAGCACCTGGATCTGCCTAGCTTTGAGGCAGAGGGTGCCCGGGTTACTGATCAAACGACGATCAATCTCGCGCTAGAGGCCTTTGGCGACAAGTACCCCCTCCAATGGCTGCTTTGGAAAGGCCGTTTTAAGAAGGGGCTCAAAGACGGTTCTAGGGTGATGTTGGGTTATCAAGCGCTGAGCTAGAAGCCGGCAGCTCTTCTGTTATAGCAGTCAATTGATCGATCAATTCCCTTTTTAAGGCGTCGCCTAAAATTTTCGATGATTTCCTAGTCTTATCTATTAATAACAGCATCTAAAACCGCACTCTGGCGAAGACCCATGTCACAACCTGACGTTTCTCTCTTGCGTTACGCAGAGCTCAAGATGCTGCGGTTGCGGATCCATCAGACCCTCTTTGCATACGACGACGTTCACGCGCAAGCCGAAAGGGGATGGTTGAGTCCGCCGGCAGATCATTTCGCGAAGGGGCGCTAATTTCAGGGAGCGGCGCCTCGGCAAATGCTTTGGCGGCGATGTCGGGCAGCCCTAACATACGGAGTACGTGGCGGATGGTTTCTACTGTCGCAGCACGGGGCAGGTGTCCCCGCTGAATTTCCAACCCAACGTGCATCGCCATTCCCGTAATCAAGCTTTGTGTGATCGCAACATTCTCGGTTTTAAATCGACCACCACGCTGGCCCGCAAGGATATCCTCAAGACATTGGCGACGAGACTGAACGATGATTTGCTCATCCGACAGTCCAGCATTGATAATAAAACTTCTCCAGGCCTCATTAGTCTGAGCTTGCTCGAAGTAATACTTAAGGGTCACGGAGATCCTCATCGCAGGATCTTTAAGCTCTTTCCGAGTGCTTGAAAGGTGGGTCTCGAAGATCTCTTGAAAATCATCAATAATCGCTTGAACAATCGCAGGCTTGTTATCGAAGTAGTTGTAGAAGGACCCGGCAGCTAGACCCGCCGCCGTCGTAATATCCAAAATGGCGACGTCTTCAATGCCTTTCTCGTATATTAGGTCTCGAGTTGCAGTCAGTAATTTTCTACGGGTACGCTCTCGTTTTGTAAGTTTCTTTGTCTCGGTGGGTAATGGCACAGTGATGCAATTCCTATCTTAGTCAATAATTAAGCGCCGTCATTCGGTCGCTTCCTAATGTCGCTCTTTATTACCAAAGCTTTTTATTACCGAAGTTTTTTGTCAAAGGGCTTCTTAGACCGGTTCTAGTTATAGAAACGATCTGTAAAACAAACTTTTAGCCCCAATGATTTTGACCAGGTAACCACTATCTGGATATTGACTAATACTGGAGCATATTTGCCCGCATTAATTTGAATATCCCATCCGATGTTCAGATCTTACCCCGGGTATGTGAAATTGCATTGGATATAAAATGGAGGCATTCGCTGTTTTCAACGATGAAGAGCCTTTACACAGGAACAAAAGCTGCCCCATACTTTGACTGATCTATCGGGCCATAAACCGCAAGACAAGGGAATGCTATGCAATTTGAGTATACCGATCAGCAAAAATCGATTCAGACGGCGATCGAAAAAGTCTGTGCAAATTTTGATGACAGCTACTGGCTTGAAAGGGACACAGACGGGGCCTTTCCCGAGGAATTTGTTAAAGCGATCACCGCTGGGGGATGGCTCGGAATCGCTATGCCAGAAGCTTACGGCGGAGCAGGGTTAGGGATTACCGAGACCGCTATCATGGCGCATACCATTGCTCGCTCTGGAGCAGGTATGAGCGGCGCTTCGGCGGTGCACCTTAATCTTTTCGGGCCTAACCCCATTGTTGTTTTTGGCACAGAGGAACAAAAGTCACGTCTATTACCCCCGCTGATTGAAGGTAAGGATCGCGCCTGCTTCGGCGTTACAGAACCCGATGCGGGGCTTAACACGACGCGCCTGGCGACTCGCGCGGTCCGTGACGGAGATCATTACCGCATCAACGGGCGTAAGCTTTGGACAACCACGGCTCAAACAGCGAATAAAATTTTGATCATTGCCAGAACCAAGGACTTAGAGGCTTGCAACAAGCCAACCGAAGGCCTGACTCTGTTTTACACCGATCTCAATCGAGACAGTATCGAGGTTCGGCTGATTGACAAGATGGGCAGAAAAGCCATTGATTCTAATGCACTTTTTATCGACGACCTGATTGTTCCGGTCACGGATCGGATCGGAGAGGAAGGTGACGGTTGGAAGTGTCTGCTTCACGGTCTGAATCCAGAACGCATTTTGATTGCTACCGAGGCGGTAGGCCTTGGGCAGGCTGCGCTCGGCAAAGCATCGCAATATGCTAGAGAACGGGTTGTCTTCGATCGTACGATTGGGAAAAACCAAGGTATTCAACATCCTCTGGCAGAAAACTGGATGGAACTTGAGGCTGCTCAGCTGATGGTCTTTAAAGCGGCGAGTCTTTACGATGCGGGTAAACCATGCGGCGCGGAGGCTAATGCGTCAAAGTATCTTGCAGCTCAGGCAGCTCTCAAAGCGTGTGAGCGAGCGGTGCTAACCCATGGCGGGATGGGTTACGCCAA
>Ga0209631_10002061_pt1 | contig 24577 bp, 39 predicted proteins | sample COG_08_FD_184752 | JGI IMG/M metagenome (GOLD analysis project Ga0209631, IMG submission 184752) | Pelagic Microbial community sample from North Sea - COGITO 998_met_08 (SPAdes) (version 2) | ecosystem: Environmental > Aquatic > Marine > Neritic zone/Coastal water | place: Helgoland, sampling... | reverse complement strand
TGGCTACTGGTTGCTGGCTACATATTGGCTGTATCTCGGAACGTGCGTGTCACTGGCTACTGGTTGCTGGCTACATATTGGCTGTATCTCGGAACGTGCGTGTCACTTGACACCACGAGATGCATTCCGGCTGGCAGATTCAAATACAAGCATTTCTTACAATATGAGTTACGTAGAGTTGCTGACAGATTCAAATATGAGCATGGCGGACATGGTGGGTAGTCCCGTCGGGAGTCTGCGCGAGCAGTACGAGCAGGCGCTGAGCTCCGTGTGCGCGCGCCTGGACGACATTAGCGCCGCGGGGGCGCTCTTCGGGCAGTCTTTCGCCGCGCCGCGCGATCTTCTGGTGCGCGCGGCGCTGTCTGCGTATTTCTGCCAACGTGTACGCATTGACGTGTGTACACTACTTGAGTGTGTACATTTGGAAGACGTAAAGATGTCCTGTTTCCGCGAGTGTGCCCTCCTGGAGTGCACGCGCGTAGTCAACAATAAGCTTGCGTTTTGCCTAAAAGAGATGCCTTATCTAGACATCGTGGTGGACGCTACGCACCCGGTGGTTGTGGAGCTGTTCGTGCTCGTAAAGGAAGAAATATAAAATAATCTATGTCGTTATCGTTAATCATGTATGTTCGGCGTCTAAATGTTTGGACATGCATGTAGAAAGAGGTATGCTTTGAGCGCACACTGTGATACGCACATATTCCCTAGTGTTTTCCACCTACTTCTGTATTTTTTCTGTGACTTGTCTGGCATCATGCGCAGGTGCACGTGGTTTGGATCTAGAGACGCCTCTGGGTTGGTCCAGTTTGCGGGAAGTCCCATGAGTTGTTCTACCCACATGATGTTGGTGTTAAAGTGTCTGTGTTTGGTGCATGTAGCGAACCTTAGTTGTCCTGCGAGATCGCGCATGCCTGTTCTTGTGAGATTGTTCATGGCTCGTGCGCCACCTGATACCCTTGGTGTTAGCCATAGTGTCCTTACGAATGTTTTTTCGGATATTTTTATCCTTGAGGGTACTCCTGGCAGTGCTTTCATGTAGACTGGTTCCATCCTGTGTTCTGGAAAGCGTGGGTTTGGTCTTGCATGATAGACTCCGTTGGTGACGTCCCCAAAGAGGTCTATCTTGTCTCTGTTGAATATTGGCGTTGTGGGTTTCCCGGTATATGTTGCGTATAGGAACCACCGTATTCTCCTTTGCGGCAGTCCGCAGTGGAATGCTCCAAGTGTTGCCCATTTCATGTCGTATCCCTCTTGTGCGATGGTGGTGAGGACGGGCTTCCAGACGTTGGTCATGTTGACGATGTTGCGTACGTTTTCTAGGAAAATATATTTTGGGTGTTTTAGTTTGACGATGCGTATTATTTCAAAGAAGAGTGTGGACCTGTTCCCTTGGAATCCTTTTTGGAGCCCGTTTGTGCTGATATCTTGGCAGGGAAATCCTCCGATGAGTATGTCGTGATCGGGAGGGTCTAGCGTGCATACGTCGTCGTGTATGGGCGCTGTCGGCAGGTCTCCGTCTCGCATGCGTCTCTCTAGCACGGCTCTGCAGAAGGGGTCCTTCTCGCAGTACATGACTGGTTCTACTGGTAGGAGCCTGCCCATGCCCCCGATGCCCGTGAAGAGGTCCAGACATTTCATTGGAATGCGGTATTGTCCTTAAGTAGGTGTCTGGTGATTGCGGCTCCTATGGTGTTTGCGATGGGGTACATGATGTCTAGGCTGTTCCATACTTTGTCAGTGTACTTCCACGTGTTGTGCCATCCCCATACGAAGAGGTTTCCTATGTATGCTGGCGTGGCGAGTGGCGATTCAACGGGTGGTACCCACTCGTGCTGCCACTTTATGCGTAGTTTTGCTTCCGCCATGAGGATGCATACAGTTACGGAGGGTATTGTGAACGCGAACGGTTCGAACATGGACATTGCGAGGTGTAGTATGGCAGCGACGAGGAGCGCGTACTGTATGTTGTCTCCTCGCATGTACCTGTGTGCGATGGCTGCGATAAATGTGAGCATTGCCTGTGGTCTTGTGGCAAGGTATACTGTGAATAGTGCACCGTGTAGTACGGAGAACCATACTGGCGATGGGTATCCCATGGTGTGGCATACAACGTAGGGTACGAATGCAAAGTCGCTTGTGGCTGGCTGTGGTGGAGTGAGACATAGTGTGACGATGGGGAGTACCCACAGATCGGACCACTTTACTGGCAGGACGTGTACTCGGTCTAGTTTGACGGTGGGGTAGGTGTTTTTGGTGACTAGGAAGCGTAGGATGTAGTACACTGCGTGCACGAGGTGCTGTGGTCCGGGGTAGAGGTGGAATAGGAGTATGGCTAGCGTAAGCATTTAAACAGGGCGTAAGTTGGTTATAGTTTAATCTAAAATCTAAGATCTACGTATTCAACAGCGGCGGCGCCCCCGCTGCCGCCACCGTCTGATTTGGATGCGCCATCGGATATGGAAGTATTATTCAGTTCCTGTACAATGCCATTGACTTTATCAGAGAATGCTGTTCTTGCATTTGGGGTAATTGATGGTAGTACGCTTGCAATTTTTTTTAATAATTCTTCAAGCTCTGTTTCATTGGCATTGGAATCAGGTTCCCAGTCGTCTCCTTCAAAACTGTTGTCAAACTCGACATCAGTACTTTCACTTATCTCATTTCTTATTGTTTTAAATCGTGCAAACAAGTACTTTTTTAAGGCAAGATCAGGTACTTTTAGGTAGATTGTCTTTATACGTAATGATACCCATGGTTCAAGAAGTATTTCGTTTTCTACAACAGGTATATCAATGTTAATATCAAACCTGCCATGCATATCTTTGTTATATTGCTTTTCATATTCACCCTTAATTCTATACGTTCTATACGTTTTACCCTTTTCATATTTTACTTGATTTCCCTTTCCCTCATACGGACTTACATGCTGTTTTACAAATGGAATTTTAATTGATTGAAATGTATCTGCAAGTCCTTCTGTTTTGAACTTTGGTGTGTAATATACTGTAGCATTTTTCACGTTTGGCACTGTTGCATTTGTTGCATCAGGACCAACCCGCAGCTGACTTATCCGGCGTTTCCATTATGCATAGATGTGTGTGTGTAAATAGTGTCTCTAAGCAGATTGCATATTATACATGGCACTGAAAAAATGTGGTTGTATATAACCAGTGATATATTATTTGAATGAATTATTCAACTTCTCATAAAGTTCTGGCTGACCTACAGAGGTTACGTGATTTTCTAATGACACAAAATATGTATGAGAAAGATCAAGACATAAATAATATGTTAAGTTTATATATATCAACAATAGATGAATATGCTGTTCAAACTGGAACATTTAATGAACCTGCTAGGAAAGAAAAACTAGAACAGTTTTTATCTAATATGTTGAATATGGACATCCCTGAAGGAAAACTTTCTAGCCTTTTAACGGAAATAAGAGAAGGAATGGAAGGTGGTAAGGAATTAAGCGACCTATTACGGCGTATATCTGCGGGTATGCCTAATTTACGGCTTTAGCGTGTCGTAGGGTACGCTGGGTATCTTTTTGTTGATGAACTCTCTTGCCCAGAAGAGTCCAATCATGAGTGTCATGACTAAATCGTCGTTGACTCCCTTTTTGGTCTTTCCGGTGTATACGATTTTGGGTAGGTCGAAAGGCTTTGCTGCGGGTATGGTGAGTTTTTTGAACTGTATCATTTGTTTTTTGAACTCTTGTTGTGTGATTTTGAGGCGTTTATTTGCGTCGAGTTTGGGGTTTGCGCATACGCATTTGGGTGAGAATCTGAGTTCTTGTATGGACTCTAGGAGCGTTGTTGCGTAGAGTTCTTTCCTCTTGTGCGTGGTATTGACACCTGCGCGTTTCTTCTCGTGTATGACGTAGACGAGTCTTTCGTCTTTGACCATGTGTCGCATGTGCTGTGCTTCTTGCCCGAGGTTGGATTCGAATATGGCGATGCAGTACGCGTTGCCCATAATGGCTCTGACGCCTCGTATGTGTTGTATGAGCATTGCGCGTATTTCCTCGGTTCCGTCTGCGGGGGAGGCGTCTATTCCTACGATGAATGTTTTGTTGTGTACGAGCACGAGGGATACGATTGCCATGTAGGATGTGCCTCCTCCGCAGGGGTCTACAGCTGTGAAAAAGTAGTTGGGTTCTCCCTCGAACGTGGCGAGCTGCATGATGCTGTCTATTTGCGCCATATCAAAGACGCTGTTGGCGTCCTGCGTGATGGCTCCCATGGATTCTCGCTCCATGAGTTGTTTTTGGTCTCCATACAGAGCTCTAACCATTTCTAGCTTGCCAGCGGACTTCCATGGCGGAATGAGATCTAGATTATGTGTGCAGGAGGACCCTTTGCCTGCAGCTTGGCATTTCTCGCATATGAGTGAGACCTTGATGGTCCTGAAGAAGGGTTCGCCTCTTGCGTCTTTGAGTTCGAACATTTCGCTGTAAAAGTTTTGGTTATCTTGTGGAGTGGAGATTGCGATGAGCGCTGTGGTATCCATTTCTAAGAGGGGCACTACGATTTCATAGAAGACCTGCAGATCTATGAATGCAGCCTCCTCCAGGTAGAGTACGTCACCGCCGACGCCTCTTAGTGTTTTCGGTGAGGATGGGAAACTGAAGATGCGTCTTCTGTCGAATCCTATTTGTAGAGTGAGTTCTTCTTGGTTGCACTTGACGATGTAGGGTGCCATGTGTGTTTTTTTGATGATATCTCGGATGAGTTCGAGTAACTTTTGTGATGCTCGTCTGCCTGTGGAGAACACGGATTGCGTAGAGTGTGGCACGCACATGGCGTACGCTGATATGAAGAGTGCTACTGCAGTTGTTTTCCCGAAACGACGGGGGGTAAGGCATAATACGGATTGCCTTAGGTCGGTCCAGTTATTCATGCGCATAATCTGCTCTAGGTCTACGTCTGGGTCGTCCTTGTAGAGATGAAGTGCAACTGCTTGTATGAATTTATCGTGAAACTGTTTTTGTAGTTTGGATCTCTCGTATCCAAGTTGGTTGAGCGTCTTTCTTATGGCAGCCATGCGCTCGTCTCCCTTGCAAACTTTGGATATTTTTTTCTTCTCCCCGTACAGGCGCGGCATGTTTGTTTCTATGTCTTCTAGGACGCGTTCCTGGTAGAACTCGTAGGCAGAGGTGAGGTACTTGCGGTAGGAGAGCGGTACCATTGTTGTGTGTGGGTGTAGTTAAATAGTTCACCAAGGGCACCTGCACAGCGGCAAATCTCGCTCTATAGTGTGCAGGGCGCGCAGAAGCCCAATAGTCAGTGGGTTTTTCACCTGATCTGCGCGATACTCTACTAGCGCCATTTCGCTGGGCACGATCCCAATTGGTGGGAAGTTGCTTTGTCTAAGGTGTTGATTTATCGCGTCTGCACGGCTGCGACCTATGAACTGATCCGGATGTAAACCACCAAGAATACGCCTCCATTTATCTACTTGGTCTGACACGCGGGTGTGTCTACCCCCTCTTCTTGTTGGTGGATGATGGCGTTGATCGTGTCCATAGCTTTGCTTCTTGGTTTGGGGGTATGGTGCTGGCTGTAAACGCTGTTGAGAGACATTTTGTTTGTGTCCGTGTGTGCGAGTACACCTGTTCCCTACTTACCTGGTATGTTTTATTGAAATGCGTTATTTTTTGTTGTATTTGAGTACATTTGTGCCTATTGTAGCTAAGATAATATTGGCTCCTTGGAATTTAAAGGTGGCTTGGTTGTTGTACCTATTCTTCACGTACGTCTTATTGGAGCATAAGAAGTTTAATGGACACCCAGTGCGTGCGTTTCATAATCTTCAGCGTCAGGCGGAGTGTTGTATGATAGTGGGGTTGTGTGTGTCTCAGTGGTTGCCCTTGGCGCCTCTTCCTTTCCTGTTGTTGCTGCGCGGCAGGCATGTAACTGTGGACCGTTTGCAGTTCGGTTTCGTGTTCTTTCTATTATACCGTTACGATATGGTGCAGATCGTGCTCGTGACGTTGAGTATTATGGCATCTTTACAGGACGTGGATGAGGGTTTGTCGGACACTCCTGAAAAGTGGCATCGCGCGTGCCAGCGCCGTCTGATGTTTCGCAGCGTGCAGGTGTTGACGCTGATGCTCGCGTACGAGACGTGGTACACGCGCAGCGTCCTGTTGGTGGCGTTTGCGGGTCTGAAGCTTGTGATTTGGCTGTACACGGTAGAGGATATGCCGGATAAGATTGAGGCTGTGGATGGTGATCCTGTGAAAATGCTGCAGGGAAAGAGTCATCGTATATAAGTATGTAGGACACTGCTAAATGGCGGCTTCGGGCACTAGCATTTATGTTGATCCCGAAGATCCCGAACCTAATGGATCGTCCCAACCACGGGCTCTACCCAGCCGTGAAAATCGTTCACAATCTCCTGAACCTGTAGGTGATTTTGATCCCATAATAAACCCACCACCTGAGGGTCCTGTTGGCGAGGAGATTGCAGAGAAACAAAATCAAGACTTAAAGACGCAAGCAAAAAAAGAAATAGAAAAAGAAAAAGAAAAAGAAAAAGAAAAAATCAAATTAAACTTGACAAACTACCGCGGGCTCAGAGGTACTTTAAAAGGATACGTGGAAGGGCTGCGAATGAAAAATGTTACTAATAGAGATGAAAGGAAGGAAACTAAGAGGCTTCTTGCGGAGCGCCGAAGACTCCGAAGACGTCAGGAAGAAGCGAGTAAAACGTTATTGGCAGGTGGATCTCCGAATAAAAAAAATGTTACTATAAGAAGGGGGGTGCGTAAGGGGGTGCGTAGATTACGTCTTTAACTACTTATTCTATCAAACGCAGCGGCTAGAAAGTCTGCCCTGTCTTGTCCTTTTGAGTTGTACCAAGTATCTGTACTACAGCATATGCTAACGTAGGACTGGCAAATAAAACATCTTTTGTCAATTGTTAGGAATTATAAACGTAGTGTTGTTTGTTGTAACCTTTTTTTACGGTTAGTGTGGGGTTTCCTAAAAGCTACTTTAGCGTTTGTATGGTCTTTTGGATTAACGTATTTCAACAACAAACCGTTTTTCTGTATTTTTAACTTAGTTAATTTTTGAATATATTGTGTTATCTGTTCCTTGACCTGGGGCAATTTCACAAAAAGAGTGTTGTTATTTTGTAATTTTGTATATAAATCAATATATTGTTGTATTTCATCTGCGGATTTACTGTTTATGGTTTTGTCAAGATCTATCATTCCTTGTAATGCGTTTATTTGGTTTTGATATATTTCTTTTTGCTTTCTTTGTTTAGTATTTGTCAAAAGAGTCGTTAGTTTTGTTATGCATATGGCTCTCCAATCTGAATCTGTATTGAATCCCACTGACGCCATTATTCACCATACTGCTCAAGTATATAACTAAATATAATTATTGTAAATGCTTCGTGCAGAGTTAGAGCGTCTGCCCAAGTACCGAAAGTATAATCCAAAACTAGTCGACATGCTAATAGCGCAGATGAGACTTCGGGTCCGCCTTCGGGTCAACCGCATTCGGGACAAATACCGGTGAATCTCTTTTCCATACCAATATACGTTTATGGAGTGTTGCATTGGTTTCCTTGAGATCAGCTATTTATTTATGTAACTCAGCAAATATATTTTGTTTATTTTTGTTGTTTTGTTTCATATTTAGAATAGCACTTTCAATAGTCTGCATCTTGTCAATAATTTGTCTTTGTTCTGCAATAATTTCCCCTTGCTCTCCATTAATCGTTGAAAGATGCGTTATTTCCTGAAGAAGTTGTGGCATAGTTCTGGGCAACTCCAGCGAATATTTAAACGGCAACGACACCATTCTTCGTACTGGTACTTGGGTATATAGATACAAATGTTTTATGTAAATGGGTGGTGTGTATTCGTTGTACGGTCGATTAAAGGATACGGATAGGTATGTTGAGTTGAAGGAGTTTGACCACAGGTATATGGATATGTTTAAGCATCATGTAGTGAGTTACGCAATGGATCGTAAGCACGTGGATATGAAGAGTTTATACTTGTACAAGGGTTATTTTAGAGTTGGTAAGGCGAATGTGTTAAACAACTACTTGGAGTTGACCTTTAGTTCCATGGCATTCGCAGAGGAGTGGGATTCGAGCGAGGAGCGACTGTGTGACGTGCCATGGCTGTTTCGAGACTTTTCAAAGCGTTGGAAGCCCGTACACGTCGAATACTCTTATATGAGAGTGTATCAGCAGGTGTGACGCACTTTTGGCACGCGCATTTGACGGTCCGTTTTGCGGACGGCGCGTAGTCTTGGATGGGATCTAGATTCATTTATGTGTATATTTTGGATTATTTATAGGTGTAGTGATGACTTGTTTGTGATTCAAATGAATTTATTTTTATTGTCTAGTAGTAAGCGAAAGAGTGCACGTCTGCACTGCAACCGCCACGTTGTGAAGATGGTTCTTGAGACGACGCAGCTGTTATGGACGGCTGTACACGTGGGTGGTATTGACGTTGCTACGTTGCCTATCAAAGCATACCGTAAGACCCATGCGTGGCATCCTACGGCAATCTGGGTGCGCGAGACTTCTAAGAATTGGGAGTTTACTGTTGCGTTTGGTCTTGCGTTGTGTACCGAGTATACTCGTCGGTACGGTAAGCACCACAAGTGTGAGATGCACCTTCAGTTCCTTCGGCGTTTCGGCTACGTGGAGCCCCAGGAGCGCCGCCCTATTAAGAGCAAGTGTGGACCTCTGACCAACGGTTGCACACCTTTCCCCCTGGCAATGCCTGACGAGTGTGTTGTGTATAAGAAAGGTTGTCCTCACGCAGTGAAGAGCTACCGCAAGTACTACGAAAGCAAGAATAAAGACTGGGTGGAAAAGGGACGCCCTATGGTGTGGGACATAAAAGTACCGTCACCCTCTCGCCAAGATAAAGTCTGCGTTCCACTATGACGAACTGTAGCTGTACGTAATAATTCGTATATTTTTCTTTACAGTATATGAAGAAAGGCGCGTACGTATGTATAGCCTCCTTTAGAATGGATGTGGCGATGCCTTTACCTCTGTATTCTGGGTGCACGTAGAGCGACGTGATCCACGGCGTGTAGTCTCTGTCGTGCATGTCCTTCTTCTCGTAGTGTGCGGACCCTATGCGTGTTCCGTCTTTGTATCTCACGATGGAGACTGGGTTTCCGTAGTCTTCGATACTCTCTATGCCCAGTGTGCGGCACTCTTTCCGGAAGGCTTCAAAGACGTCCTCCCACATGGTGTATTCATCTTGTTGGGGTGTCTTAAATATGTGGTGGTTGTTACTCTACTATTTGGCTCTGGATGTTCCCTCCGGTTTAGTGGAGACGTCCTTTGCGAACGGTGTGTTGACGGTGGGTGATACTGTGGAGTACGTGGGTGCATTTGATCTGACGTGTGCTACAAAAAGAGGTGGTACATTAATATTTACATTTGAAGAGCTTAACGTTTTCTCTTTTTAGATAGAATCCTGTCTAGACTAAACCACATTGTGCCTGACGTTGTTTTGATGCTAAAGTACTTTTCTCCGGCGTCGTACATTCGTTTTACGGTGGCAATGCTCTTCTGTAGATCTAGCATTGAGTCTATTTTGTTTCTTCCGATCATGAGCACCCTGTCGTACTCCTCTGGCACCTCGAATGAGGCGACGTGGCTGGACGGGTTAATTTTCGTGATAATGACAATCTCCTTCACGCTTTTTGTATGCCTTGCGGCGTCCAGAAGCTCTACGCTCTTGTCTGCGGGCACCTCTCCTCCCGTGAGCAGCGATGTGGATAGGTTTTGGAAGATGAATGGTCCAAGCTCTGCGACCTGCACGGGGTTCCATTCTTTCCAGTTTTCGGAGACTTTGTACGGAATAGGTTTGGGGACAATTGTAACGGATCGTTTGTTTTCTTTGGTGGAGAACTCTACGGTGTAGTCGTTGAGTCCCAGAATGAACTCTGTGTTGTCCATTTTAATCTTTGATCCCCTCGTGTTGTCTACGATGAGTCCGAACATATCCATTGTGTGTCCTCCTATGCTGTGAATGACGTCTCCAGCCTTGATGATCCCATGCGCTGCGCTTCCTGGGTGGACTTCGTTGACGAGCGCGCCAACGCCTCGAATATTGTGCACCTTCTTGTATGCTTCTGTCATGGCGTGGCAGTGCAGCCCCCACGTGGGAAATCTTCCGAACGGGTCTTGGTAGAACTTTTGAAAGTAGTTGAGAATGCTGAATGAGGGCACTGCGAACGAGATGGCTTCGGCGGCGCTGAGCGTGGATGTGCAGATTCCGATGACCCTCCCTTTGGTGTCTACTAATGGTCCTCCGGAATTCCCGGGGTTAATGCTGAGATTGAGCTGCAGGTAGTCGTCGTCGTCAGACCCTCTTCCCGCCATACATCCTTCGCTGACCTGTTCTTCTAGGCAGTGTGGAAATCCGATGGTGCTGACCTTTTGTGGTTTGCAGGAGATCCTTTGATCGTATAGTTTGATGGTACCAAGGTTGTCGAGGAATGCGTTGATTTCATTTTTGGAGATGAATGATCGAGGGTGATCTTCGTTCCTGGAGATACTTAGAATGGCGCAGTCTAGCTTGGGCACGACGGCTTCGACGTACGCGCTGATCATGGATCTCCCCATGGCGGCTGTCCTGAGATATGCGACCCTGTCGTCGGCGTCGTCTACAACGTGAAAGTTCGTAAGAAGAAATAGTTTATCTTTAGTGTAGAAGGGTAGATCTTTTAGAAAGTGTGCGTCTACTCTGAAGCACGTCCCAGTGTACTCTGTTTCTCCCAGGTGTACTCTTGGGTCTTGTTCGTCGACATCTGTGCAGATGACATTGACTTGCAGAATGCTGTTCCTGACATTTTCCATTTGAGTTATGGAAGGGTGCTTTATAGGTCGTGTTCTTACATGAGCTCCTGCATGGCTTTGAGTATAAGGAGCCTTTGTTTTTCTTCGGTGCGGTTGTCGGGAAGCTCTCTGCGGAGGTCTTTGAAAAGGTAATTCCTTAGATAGTCTAGGAGCGGCGTCATTATACATGTATGTGCGTATGTGTGCTGCCACTGATTCTGTATCCACATAAAGTGCTCAAGTTTAATATGGTCTATTGTGTTTCCGTAGTCAAAGAGCGTGATCCTAACTTTGTGTCGTATCCCTACAGTAAAGACGGTTTCTTCAACGGCTGCCCAAACGGCTTCCCCATTGAGCATGCACTGTGTGCGCGCCATTTCATACCGAATTGGCACTATGTACACCATTAGGAAACGCTCCTATAAGCTTCATGGTGCCGAGTACAATGACAACGCCACATTGTCCGATCTGCCATAATCATTATAATTCTGCCCGAGTGCCGTATATTCTGCAGCCGTGCTCTCACGGCATCTGCAATGATTGTGCGATTACGTACTTTGATGACCGCATGGAGACGTCCTGCCCAGTGTGTCGCACGACGGTGTTGCGGCGCGCGGTGAACTACGATCTTAAGGAAATGTGCTCCGGTTCCCTTGGTGGGTGGAAGGCGCTGCTTATGGACTCTTTGAGCAAGAAGCCTGGCATCAACGTGACGATAACGGACGACCTGCTGCCTGCCGCGCCCCTGATTATGCACCGCGTGACGAACAATCGTGACATTCACGAAGCCCTCGTGACTCTCGTGCGTCATTTCGGCGCGGAGGAAGCGTACTCGTGGGTGGACGCTCTGCAGTTTCCACCTGACTGGGACACTGACCGCAAGCTGAGCCGCATGCTCCGGCACTACGACTTTTTGAGCAAGTACGGCGCGGATTGGGTGCTTGAGTTTACCTAGAGTTGGCATTTTTCGCCTATGAAGCAGGGCGAGGGTGTGGCTGTTAAGCAGTTTTCTCCGGAGAAGAGCACTGCCCCCAGGTTGACGGGGTTTGTAAAGAGTAGACATCTGTCTGCGCCGTTTGTTTCATTGCCGCAGTCGTTCGGTTCCGTGGTGCAGTACCCCGAGTCCTTGCACTCTAGGAGCTGTTTCGTGCGAAAGTCTCTTTCGAAGACGCCATACTTGTTCTTTGGGCACTGCACGACGTCGTTCGGATTGGTTACGTCGGCTGCGCACTGGCATTCCTGGCACGTGTCCCCGAAGAGCCCTGGGTAGCAGGTTTCAAGGTCTATTTCCACCCCACATGCATCGTGTGTTGGAGAGTGTTTGGAGGTGCACGTGCAGACGGCTGCGCCGTTAAAGGACCGCGTGCCTCCGTAGCACGTGGGTGTTTCACAGTCTGGTCCTACTCCGACGTCGCACCTGCACCGCTGGTCGTAAGGAGGCGATCTTGCAACACTGGAGCACTTTCCCTCGTCGCAAAAGTTGGATTCGCACATTGAATCTCCTATAAAGTCTCCTCCGCAGGAGCAGGTGTCGTCGTCCAGCGGGTAGCACCTGCCTGGGTCTACGCGCGTGTACGCGATGGGGAATGAGTTGCGTTTGACAGTTGCAAACCTGTCTCCCATTTCCGTGCATTTTGGTATGACGTCCGTGCAATCTCGACCGTCTCGACCGTCTGGGCAGCAGTATCTTCCGCTGCCAGTCTTGCACTTGTCGCAGTAGATGTCTGCGGGCACAGCTAAGCACTCTTCCTCTTTCCAGTTACGGAATTCAGATCGTATTCCTGGCGCGTACTTGTCGTAGGTGAGGGATCCGCCGAGATTCGTCTTGTCAGCGTAGCATGACGCCTCCCATCGTGCGTTGCATTTGGTCGTGGTGTCGTACCCGGGCAAGAGGTACTTACAGAAGGGGAACTCGTATTGGTGGTAGCATGTTTTGCAGGTGGCGTTCTTAAATGTATTGCTTCCAGACTCTATGATGGCTCCGACCGCACAGTCGTCGCATAGTTCTCCGGTATATGGTGGCGTACACACGCACATTGCCTTACCTTGTAAGACTTTTTCAACGCCGTGTACACAGTCTAGTTTGTTGGGTTGCGTGATGATGGTTTGTGGATTGATGACCATGAATACGATGGCTGTGATTCCTACGATCACCCTGGGACCGTCTAGTACGAAATCCTTTCCGTTTTTTAATCCTCCGCTCGCGGACAGAGCAGCTGCTCCAAAGATCCACCCGCTGAAGAACTGTGTGGTCTCTTCCCCGCTCTGCCATATGAGAATATTCCCTATAACAATTGCGAGCAGTCCGAGTATCATTTAAGACAGACGATTTGGGTATTTATATGTGGTAAAGTAAGTGAATGTTAGTGGAGGACGAAGCATACATGAAGACAATTTTATCAGAGTTTGGAGTGGCAAAGTACAAACTTTCTGAGACACCAACGCGTTTCAAGTTAATCATTACACCGGACCATTTCAGTATGGACACTCTTGACGCGGTCCAAAAGGATAGAGCTGTGGGTATTGAGATTGACGTGAACAAATGCGTCTACCTGGACTGTTTGAAGGGTTGCAACAGCCGCAAGCGTCGTCGCACGTCGGCAGAGGTGTTTCGCGGCACGATCCCCAAGAAGTACGACGTTGGAAAGTACAACATGGTGATGCGTCATCTTCTCGGGGTGGAGGACATATGCGCGTTTGAGGCGTGTGTTGTTGACGGGACACTAGAGTTACGAAAAATTGAGTGTTTGTCGTACGCGCTGTTAAAGCGAATTTCTGATTTGAGCGTGCGGATTAATTTTGATATGTGCAATGCAAAGATAACTATGGCTCTATAACCGTATCTATATTATTGCAAATGATTGACTTTTTCATTGTTTACATATATAAAGTATTGTGTGACCTCCCCGAACCAAACAATAAGGACATGCAGGCAATGACATCTGAGCGCGTCCGCGCGTGCACGTTGTTTGCGAAAAAGTCTTCTCCCATACTGTTGAAACTGCATCGCTCCAAGTGCGTTACACAGGTGAACAGCGTACCCGAAAACTCCCGCTGTTGCGTCACGGGTGTTCTTCTTGAGGGAGCGGGGGTGCAGCTTATTGGAGAGGAATTTCACGTCTGTGTGCATACAGAGATCATGCACAAGTGGTTTCACTACTTCCGCCTGCGGCACTTTCCCAAATATATGTGCGGAATCGTGCGCGAGTGGATCAAACGACAGCCCTGGTACGTGCACACCCACAATGTGGATATTTCTCATCTTACGGGTTCCCACTGGGTGCATACGTACAAGCGTATGTACACAGAGAGTCTTGTCGCTTTGCGAGAATAACCATGGTGTATTAGTAGTCTGCTAGTTGTTGGAACATGCAGTCTGGTGATTATGTCAAACTCAATATGGACACTGGTGAGGTATGGGTCGCAGAGGTGGTGCATGTGGAAGAGGAAACCGTGGACGTTTACTATCTTGAGAAGAAGGAGAGTGTGTACACCTACTCAGAGGACTGTTTTGAGGTGCAAAAGAGTGCGATTGCGGAACACGTCCGCACACAAGATTTCCCAAACATTGTGCTCGCGCTGAGGGAGATCGGGTTGCGCCCTATTACGGACAGCAGCTTCGTGTCTATTCACGAAAAGGGCGCTGTTCCCGTGGGTGAGGATTTTGACGTCCCCGCTGACGAGTTTGTGGGCATTCACCCCGAGATGCAGGGCTTTATTATCCCTGACGAGGAGGGTGAGGCGTTCACATTCGCCGCATCCAACAGTGCATTTGTGAAGGAGACGCACGAGGCGGTGCACAAATTCAATACGTGGCAGCCGGACGGCGAGGCAAAGCGCGTAAAGGATTTTATCGATAACATGGACACACGCGCGTGTGCACAAGAAAACGCGCGTACTCGCCTTGGAGAGGGACTGATGTATCTTAAACCACCCTTAGAACAAAAACTTTAGACTATTAGTTCCACATATACTGTTATAAATGGACCAAGTGCAAAAAAAACCCCGCCGCTTCCACTCAAAGCCCCTGCGCGAGATCCGCAAAGAGCAGTCTAGCGTGAAAACTATTATTCCGAAAGCCCCGTTCAAGCGCATTGTGGCGGGATTTGTGGCAGATATCGGCGGTGCGGATATGCGCATCCGGAAGGACGCTATTGACGCGCTTCAGCAGGGGTCGGAGGATCACCTCATTCGCATGTTCAACGACGTCAATCGCATCACTATTCTTTCCAAGAGGGAAACTGTGCATGTGAAAGACATGGCTTTATGGAAGACTATAACCTCAGATTAACATATTAAAATGATTCTTTTAAACACCTGTAGTACCGGTAAAATCCAGTTACTTGACTCCGAACCCCTCCTGTTCTTCAGCCTGTGTGTGCTCAACCCGTCTCCGGACGTGGATCTGCGCCTGCTGGACTCTATCCTCGTGGACGCCAAGACTGCGTTGTTTTTGAGGGATTTTGAATTCTCCTGGATCGGCGAGGAGCGTATTTACGGCGTGAATGTGGAGGCAGACGAAGAGACGTGCCGGGCGTTTCTGCGGGAGCATTTAGGTGTTGATGGCGAAGTATTCCTCAAGAACGAGTAGAGCGCATTTAAACCAAATCATTTCTTCATCGTTCATTTTCTATGTTTAACATATGTAACTACTACACCTTGATAGTCAGATGAATAGTTGGCACCTGCACGTCGTGCGTTTCAAACCCAATAATTGTCTCTTCAACCATGCCCCTATTTCTAGACTGAATCATTGCCGCAACTTCTACTGCGCGCTGCACCTGTTTTCCCCTGGCTTTGATTTCAAACTGTTCGTGCTTGTACGACATGCCCTCGGCAATGCTCATGAGTTTCGGAAAAGTAAGTGCTTTTGAAATCAAGAGAATATTGTCCATTTTCGGAATATTTGGGGGGCTTATAGTCAAAGAACCATATTTAGTATTGCCAACTTTGCACAATCCGTAAGACATGTGTCCATACTCTTCATTTCCAGCAATGTAATCGTTCCGTCCGTGTTTTCGTCGCAGTCCTTGAGGGCTGCCTCAATACCAATCTTGCGCACTGCCCATGCGAAGGGCGCCGGCATTTTGGTGCACAAGTCTTCAATATATGGACGGTCCACGGATGTACGTGTGTCCAGAATATGTGTGATTTTCTCCAACGTGCGCTCCTTGGATACAAACCAACATGCCTGCGCACGTACTAGACATAGTGCGAGTAATAACGAGCGCATTTAGTTAGTCTCCGTCGCTAAAGTACTCTACTTTTCTTCTTTTTGAATGACGCGCCCCCTCAACAAGCACAATATCGTTGTGCAGGTCAAAGTACGTTCTTCCCTTAGAGACGCGCATAACAAAACCACACTGTACGAGACACCCAGGTACAATGTGGTCCTGCGAGCGCTCGCCGTCTGGTGTCCACACACGTATGGGTGGATTCATCATGCCTCCGTAGGCGCGCTTGAACCGGCTGAGCCGAAGATCTGTTCGTCTTTTGGCGTCTGTCTTTTTGGATTCTCGTGCGTAAATGAGTTTGGACATGGTGTCACTGAGTTCAAGGATGACCATGTCCCTGTTGCCGCCGAACTCTGCTGCGAGCACCCTGCAGGTGTCTAGCATGGCTGTGGCGGTGCCCTTGGTGATGTGGGGTGGTAGTTCGAGTGCAATCACGCCGGTACGAAGGGGTTCTGGTTTGAATTTACGACTGGCAACATGTTTTCGGAACAGCTCTACGTTCATTTTTGTCATAGCATGGGGCATTAATACACCTATTTAAACAAATGATATTACCTTAAATGGAGGATATTCTGGTGAATCTGCGCGTGATTTCGGGTTTGGAGCCGTACCAGCGCCTGCACACGCGGCAGGTGCACTTCCGTATTTACGAACACAGGTTTATGCCCGAATGGTTGGTGCGCTGGTTTGACGGTGCGACAAGAAGGAGCGACTTTGGGCGCATCCGCGACGTGTACATAACTGCGAACGAGAACCTTGAGACGCCGGGCATGCGGGAGCAGCTCGCGAAATCTCGCCACGGGCTGGAATCTCTGAAGAAAACGTACGAGAACGACATGACCATGCTCGCGCGCATAGACACGCTTATCGACATGATCTATCCGGAAGATGTATAAGTATAGAGGTACGTGTTGTAAATGGATAGGGGTACACGTGCAAGTTCAGATGACCGAAATGATGCGTATAAAAAAAAAGCTCTAGAATCAATTACTACATTACAAAATAGGTTTTATAAACTTATTATAGATTATTTAGAGGCTAATATAATTAGTGTTGCAGAAACACATGGCGAACTTGAACGAACGAAAGGGGCGTTACAAGATCAAATTAAAGATTACCAGAAGATATATTCAGAAACTATTCCTGATACATCCAACAAAGATTTTAATGCTGCTAACAGAATAAAAATAAAAATGTTTTTGTTTGAAGCTGAGAAAAAAAAAGTTGAAGCTGAGAAAAAAAAAGTTGAAGCTGAGAAAAAACAAGTTGAAGCTGATAAGAATGTCAAGTACCAAAATGTACAAATCCGACTATAATATATAGATGGGTGGCGTAACCAGTCGGGAACGGTACACTGGGAGTTTGGTTAGAAATACTCAAATCCCAGCCTATCCATCTCGTCACAATAGTCCTCTTTTTCCCCCCGCAGATCGCTAGACAACTTATCTTCAAGCTGCTGCATCTCTGGCTGATTAGCCCAAAACCCACACATTTGTTTATACAGGTCTGTTTCCACACTTTGTGTAAAAAAAACGCGTGCTCGTGCCCGCATGTCGGGCTGCTCGAGCATCATCTGGCGCATAAGCTCTTGTCTTTTTTTTGAGTAATACCGTACTATTTCAAAATGCCTTTTCTCAAAGTACTCGTCCATTGTGGAGACTGATCCAATAAGTCTCGAAACTTTTATTCCATTTGAAGATATTCTGAACGCGCCACTATATGCGAAGGTGCCGGAGACGCCGATGTTGGTAAATGATAAAGGTGTACTTCTCCGTTTGTAGTCTGATAGGTATGTTGGGGTTTACCCCCGAGAAGGGTACTCGTGGTAATTTGGAGTATGGTGAGACATTACTGCGCGAGTGTAATCATGGATCTGTAATGCAGATGCACACGTGGTGGCAGGATCTGATGACGTACCACGCGTTTGAGAGCAAGGCTGGTGCTCGGTGGTTTGGTGAGCACGGTGGACCCACGCAGTTTATGAGAGTGGTGGAGGAGTACTTGCCTGCGGCGGAGCGTCCGCAGTTACGCAGTCCCTTAAAGGTGGAGCCCAAGTGTTTTTCTTGTGCCGAGTCCTTTGGTAGTCTCACGAAGCGGGCAAAGTATACGGTCCACCGCTGCACATGTGGTTCCAAATTTACTCACGTGGGTTGTTTTGTCTCCAAGGTGTGTCCTATATGCTGTACTAAGGTGAATACATTAGACTATGATACACAGTTAATAAAAATAATGGATTAGTGTTTTACATCTACGGGGTATCCTAAATTATCTCTGCAGTGGTAGTACACGAACCCTGCGACTGTTCTGAACGCCATTTTTCCCGTTTTGCTTTTTTTTATCTCGTCTATTGACGCATATCCCTCAAAGGGGTCCTGCAGCGTGATTTCGTTGGCATCTGCTCTGTCAAAAAGATCTTTGAACTGCCCTGCTATTGTGACGTGTATGCTTTTCCCAGTTGCGTGCTTCCATGTTGGGTATGTGTTGCCGTGTGCAATCCTGTGTGTTTTTTTCCGTTTTTTCGTGCTGACTTTTCTATTATACAGACTTTGTGGAAGAAAGGGCAGGTCTAGGTAGATTCCTTTCACGCTGATTGTGACCACGTTCTTGTTCGGAATCGTGTCTATGCGTCCAAAGCACTTCGTGTACCACTTTTCCTGAAGCTCCTGAAACCCCCTGTTATCGTGGACCGCATATTTGAACGTTTCCCCCCGTTTGAGCACGAAAACGTGCTCTGGTTTGACGGAGTGACGCGTGAGGCGTCCGTTCGCGGGCACACCGCACCACACGACGTAGAACCCCGTGAGTTGTTCCAGTCCCTTAAGGTGGACGCCCTGCCACTTCTCCACGACCTCCTCTGGTGCCTCTGGCAATGGAAACATTATGGTGCGTAACGTATAGTTTATACGTGTAAATGCAGTTCTGCTTTTAGAGGTGTGTTCATAGACGTGTATTCTACTGTGGGTATTGCTCCGTAGACAAACATATATCTGTGTTGGTTCACGGAAACGATATGTCCGTCGACATTGACATTGCCGTTTCCCCAAAAATGTATGTGGCACATCCCTGTCTTTGGGATATGTTCTGGATACCAGACCATGGTTGTGTTCGGCTGTGCTTTCCCCTGAAACACCCAGTGCGACTGTTTTGGGACCATGAATGCAAAGACTGCCCCCATGAGAAGCACTGCAATATGCCTACACATTTGTTTATAATCACTTCGTGTATATAATGGCGTATTGAATATGAAATGTCTGTTCCAAAGCTAGTGTTTCGCGCGAAGCCATTGAAACTACCAATGTTGAAATTAGTGGAGGAGACTGTTGTTGTACATGAAAAGGAAGTCCCTAAAATACAAGCCCGTAAAGTATCCTGGTTATATGCGTTATTGCTTTTACCTTGTATATATTGTGCGTTGGGATGGTTTACGACACCCCCCATGCACAGGATAGTCGAACTGAAGTGTCATCACGACAGGCAACTTGTACAATGCGCCTCTCACGAATCAGGTGGTACATTTGTTGTGATTATCCCATCAACGTGCAACTCTGTGTACGAGATTGGGGGCGTGCCCTTTTCGTCTGCTGGAAAGGACGGTGTGTACCGTGTCCCCGCGCGGGATCTGACTATCAAGGACGTGATTGGCAAGTGCAATTTGCAGGCGTACTTGGACTCGGACAAAATGGAGCTTGTTGTTCCGTTCACGTTTATTACGACAAAGCAGCACACTCATTTCTCAATAGAGGTTGGGGACAATACTGTTGTTGAGCACGCTGCCAGCTCCATGTTTGACTCCGTCCACCGCGGTAACTGGATTGCGTACACGTACAACGTGATTGGGACGGATATAAAAGTGATTGGTGACGGCACGGACATTATTCACGTATATTCGCACCCCCCCACCAGGTTACGTCCATAATGGTGTACTCCATGCAGTGTTATCTTTCAGAATGACTAATGGAGCAACTTATCAACACGGGTCTTATCCACATTGGGGATGTGATCCAATTCACGTTCAAGAGGAATCAAATAATGGGTTCCGTGGGTCACGGTGGTCACATACTTCACACTGTGATTACGATAGACTCTATCGAGAACAAAACGCTATTTACCCACACGTATCCTTCGCTAACAGCATGGAGCGAGGCGTGCTTGCGCGAAGGACTGCAAGAAGAGAATACGCGCTATGCCAGTTGGAAAAGAATTATTCACCAAAAGTCAGGCAGAACTTTACAGAATTTGCGAAGTCAGTTCAACGCAAATACAAAGATGAGCGCTGCAAGTCGCCAAGATTTATTCTCCGAAATAAATCGGTTACAGTTGATGGTTATGCAACAAAAAAGGGTCCCTCGGCTCGAAAGACCCCCTGCCACGACCACAGACGCGCTCCTGCTGGACCCTGTCGTGATCGCGTGCTTCAAGCGCTGGGCAGCGACCTAGTGGCACCGTGGTTGACCGTGATAGAGATGTACAGCACTAAGTGCGCGTTCAGAAACGACTGGCAGTGGGAGCGGGTCTGGCGCGGGCGTTTCGTACGTGCACCAGCGTCTGCGGTTCGCGTCCGGCTCTGCTTGCAGTTGGGGTATAATATTGCGGATATCCACCCCCGCTGGGGAACAAGAAACGTTATGGACGGGGTGTGGGGATTTCTTACGTCTTCAGAATGTTCTAAACTAGCAGAAGAGTATAAAGATATAAAAACATTGCGAAAATTAATGTAACATTTTTCTTAAATTTTGTGTGGACACGTTTTCTAATAATTTTCGTACGGAGGCACGTATGGCGTTTTTTGTCTGTGTAAACGTTGACTTTGTAATCCCGAACTCGTCTAGGACGTTTGCGTCGGGTAGGATAATTTCTAGTACGTGGTATGGTTCAATAACTGCAATGTTATTCAAGCGAATACCTCTTTGCATGATGTACAGCATAGCTGGAACAAAAACATCAAACGTAAATACCCTTGGGTTAAACATAATCTTCCATAATCGCATTATTGTAGGATACAGCTTTGACGTGTACATTTCTAACTCTTGTGTGTACGTTGTCATAATGCGCAAGAAATTTGGGCGGCGAAAACATTCAGTTGTGTATATGTTCATCACAGTGCACACGTTGACAAATCCATTTTTTTTTGCGTACTTGACATATCTGTTCACCTGTTTTAGCGCACTCTGTTTCCCCATGCGATACTTTTCAAGCTCGTGCGCAATTCTCTGTTGGGAACATACTAGCAGACGCAGCATTCTATGTACCGTCCGCCTGCACAACTCGTCCTTTATATTTAGCGTCATGGGCATCACATTTCCGTCCACATCCCGTGAGTACATATTTGGATCTCTCTTGTCTGACACAATGCATGGTACACACTTTGACGTAAGTTTCCACGAACGAACCACCTCTGTCTCATTATCCCACTGAACACCGCTCACGGGGCACCCGAGCGTGTAGTCGCTGTTTGCAACGGGTTCAAGTGTGCAGTCCCGTGTACAGTGATGTACCGTCCTTGACGACTGACATACGAATACGTACTGTAGTGACCTCTTAAACGTACTCTTATTCATCCAGGGTTGGTTGTTTTTAGACCAACGGATGTGCTCACCATCATCTCTCTCGTGTATGTGCACGCGTATGGGTTGCGTCACACACGCAGTTGTGCATACGTGTTGCTTGCCTCCGATTTCCCGCTGTAAGTGAGAAATAATAAATGTATTATCCATACTTTGAACCAATTACATACTGGGTTATACACCTTGATATATAATACGCAATGCGTCCTCAACCCCAATGGTTGGACAGGTGACTTCCTCTACTGTTACGTAGTGCACCGTGTTATTTGTCTCCACCCACTGCTCGTGATCTTGCCGCATTATAGGATCCTCACAGAGGCGGACTGCCGCCGTGCTGTGCGAGATAATGTCCTTAAACGTGTCACTCTTGCACGCTACCGTATAGTGGTAGTGCGCCTTCATTTTGTTCACGTAATTGGTGTCCGCACTAGCTCGCCACAGGCAGTTGGACAGTTCTACGAGCTGATAAGCTCTCTGAATACCCAGTTTGTTCGTCTTGTAAGAGTGCCCGCTGTAATAAAAGGTTCCCTTCGTATGGAAGAGCATCGACAGCAAGTAGGGGGTCTGCAGTTCGGGCATGCTGCGCACACTCGGCGTCTTGTACCAGTCTGTGCAGAGCATATCCTTACACACAGCGACAGCGCGGGACAATATTTTTGTGGATTTTTTGTACTCACAGTTGTCAAAACATTGTTTTGCGTCTGTTAAGAGCATGCTGTGCAGAGCGTGCAGAATCCTGTGCTCTTCAAACTTCCAGCACGCGCTCGTTTTGTCTTGCCACTTGAATAAAGGCTGTTTCTTTAACGGCTGCCTTCGGTGCACGGTCAGCCTTTGAAGCATCTCTCGAAACTTGGTCAAGTACTCTTCCATATTTTCAGTAGAGGACGTAGACTTTTCAAAACACTCTGAGAGTGCAATACTACTCGTCGGATCAACCCCCACAATCTGCTCGTAGAGCATTTAAAAAAAAAGACATCTTTAAATACAGTATTAATACAACAGGTTGTAGACAAATGTGGTGGATCAAGAAGCTCGTTCGGAAGTGGCGAAGATTCAGGCGTCGTAGATCCGTCGCCTTCAGACTGTAGTTTACGAAAATGCCGTGTGTGTATTTATGCCCAATACCACTTGCAAATGGACGCACTCACCACACTCGTCGGAATGATCACCTGTCGACCACTGACCAGCGAGGAAAATGAGAAAATGATAACAGCCATAGTATCCGTCAGGGAGCTCATTGTTTTTGCACAAGAAGAAATGGAAAGACGAGAACAAAAGATACAGGATGATCTAATGACACCACCGTGGAACAGGTAATCTACGAAAAGTACGACCAGATCACTGATTGTGTCTCTGTCTGCGTTGCGGTGTCTTGTGTCTGGTTATCACACTGCGTTGCGATGTCTTCCGTCCGGATCTTGCACTGGGTTGCGTTGTCCCGCGTACTCTGTGCGGCAAAGGGTTGCAGACCAATGTGGGACTGCAAGAAACCCAGCATATGCTCGTTTGTGCACATACCCGGAATGCTCTTAAACATACAATCGTTTAAATTCATTATAGTTTTGCGTTTCAAGTTAAATACAGATCCTTTTTGTTTCTATTTAATGGTAGTGTTCGTGTGAAATGCGGATTGTTTCTGTTGATATTGGTACACGAAACTTTGCCTACACCGTGTACTGTACGGATACATCGTCGTTTGTGCTTTTTCAGATGCTTGATCTTCGAAAAGTCAAAGATTCAGTGTTAAAAATGAAAGAGCTCAGCGACTCGGAACACTTTCAAAAAGCCAAGGTTATTCTTGTTGAAAACCAGATGCGGTCGTGCATGAAGACAATGGCAACTGCTCTCAGGTGTTTTCATCTAGACAAAGTCGTGAAGGTGCATCCCCACAGCGTCAAACGGTTCTTCCAAACGTCCAAAAAAAAACATCATAAAAATAAGAAGGCTGGTATTGAAGAGGCACGCAAACACTTACACGGAAAGACGCTCGTACACTTTGAAGCGCTTCGAAAAAAAGATGATATAGCAGACTGTATTTTACAAACAATTTGGTTTCTGTCTACTCATCCATTTTAGGCGCAAGGTAGAAACGTAAGTGCCCCATTTCTTCAATTGGATACGTGATACACATGGGCACGTCCGGGGATATTCCAATAATACATTTCTTGCTGACCATGGACCCCTTTGCAAAGAAACAAAGATAGCGCATGCTAAAAAGTGACGTTCCCATTTTTTCTAGTACGGAGCAATTGCACTCTTCTCCACTTTTCCACAAGACCTGTCCAAGATGACCGTTCACGCCAATCTGCAGGTGCTCTCGTATACGGATTGCGCACGAGTCTGAAAAGTTTGCAAGATCCTTGACAACCTTTGAAAATGTATTTGAAGGTAGAACTGCAATTGTCTGGTACTCGGTATCGGGCAATCCCAAATTCTCAGAATCAATGTCCAGAAGTTTCAAAGTATAGTCCGCAGTGCCGTCCAGTTTGTGCACCGTCAGATCAAGAGTTTCGCCGTTGCTCCGCATATGGAGTTCTCCCTTGGCACCGCTGAGCACCATAGCAAGTGCTTTCATATTAATACCCAGAGAGATGGCATCCGGGCAGGAGAATGATTTGAATAACTCGGTACGCATGAGCAAGGAGCACAAGGACACGTGCGCACTGTCCATTGCCTGGATCTGCAGTCCGTCGCGTGTGAAGTCAATATTAGCATCGCTACTCAGGTCCTTGATCGCATCAATGACATGTTTGAAAATCTCCCCCTTCTGTAGAATGCATTCCATGTTTGGATTCAACCAAGAACGCAAGTACACCTCTAGAAATAATATTCTATGCACCTGAGCTAAGTACTTAGACGTAGTCGCTTCAATGGTACAGTAAGTACTTTCAAGCATGTGTAACGGCTTAAAAATGTTTGACAATTTACCCCTTTGGG
>Ga0209631_10002059_pt1 | contig 24602 bp, 25 predicted proteins | sample COG_08_FD_184752 | JGI IMG/M metagenome (GOLD analysis project Ga0209631, IMG submission 184752) | Pelagic Microbial community sample from North Sea - COGITO 998_met_08 (SPAdes) (version 2) | ecosystem: Environmental > Aquatic > Marine > Neritic zone/Coastal water | place: Helgoland, sampling... | reverse complement strand
GGTCCCGATGCGAGACCCATCTTAGATACGAATCCAGCTAGAGCTGCCATTTGACCATGAAGATCAAAAGTTGCACATAAACCTAGTAAATAAGGGATAGTGAAGCCCCATGCTATTCCAGTGAATGTATTTGCTATAAAGTAGATATTTATATTGTCTGAATAGTGAAGTAAGTATGTAAAAATCGAAGCTACAGATATACCGATTATTAGAGGGATTGTCCTTCCAAACCTAGTTCCAATGATATAAACAAGGACTCCACCTGAAATTGAGATAATATTAGCTAAAGTAAGAATATTGCTTATTTCGTTATTTGTTAAGCCAATATCTTTTCCTAATTCAAATGCGTAATCTGCTACACCCATATTTGCAGCTTGAAACAAAAATAATGCACATAGAACAAAAAATAACATCATAGTTATTGGAATTTGGAACAAGCCTGCATTGGTATTATCTGATTCGGAAGGAGACTCAACATTTGGAACAAACGGCAAAATTATAAGTGTCATTAAAGTAAAAGTAATTAAAGTTCCAAAAGCAGCACCATATCCAAAACTATCTACAAGCCTTGGAACAAGCCATATACCTAGACTACCAAAGCTGTACTGAACTACTAAAAGCATCCCAAAAATTTTATCTGGATTATAAGTCCTAGCAATAATTGAAAGACCTATACCAACTGAAAGACCTCCTATAGTGCCGTGAATAAATCTTAATATAATTAAAGTTTGTGGATTAGAAAACTGAGTAGAAATTAAATCAAAGATTATCAAAGCAATAAATAAAAGACGAATTACCTTGCGCCATTCAACTCTTTTAACAATAAAAGTTGCAATTAAAGCTCCAAATGCTGCGCCATATTTATTTGCACTTACTATAAATCCTGCAACATCTCTTTCTACCCCTAAACCATCTACAAAAGCTGACAAGAAAGCTCCACCAAGATTTACATAAAAAAGACCAGCAGTTGCTACGATACTATAAAAAATTGCTGCTAAAACACTTGATTGATTAAGAGTTGATGATAATTTTAATGTGGTCATAAGCTATATTAACAAAAAGGTTTAATAGAGTTTGATGAAAATACTGCAGACTCCCATGCATAGTCATATCCATCACTAAAGTAATAATAAGTCATGCCGTTTGGAAAAAAAGCAAAAGTAATCCCTCCGAATCCTGACATAAAAGGTATCCATACATCCTCTTTACAGTTAAAAGATGATTTATCAAATTTTCTAGACCAAAAACCATTATTGTAAAAAATATTAACTTCAGGAATTGCTGATAGAGAGTTGTTTTTATTTGGGTTTAAAGCTTCATGTAAAAATTCAAAATTTGAAGATTTATCAGCCATTACTTTATGCATAATATTAGAAATGTGATGCAAATCTTCGCGAATAAAGAACATACCCCATCCCGTATAAGCTTGATTGGCGCTACCATTTGTTCTTAAAACAGATTCTGAAGTTTGACTAAAATTATTTTTCTTCAAAAATGGAATTAAAAAATCACTAAAATAATCATCATATTTTGTATTTAACTTTAAAAAATTATTCATTGCTGATCCTAAGATATAAGTATCAGACGTGTGATAAACAAATTTCTTACCTGGTTTAGTTTTTTTAGGAAAAGCTTTACATGCTTTGTTTAATTTATCTTTATCACTTAGCAATTTAAAAATGAATTGGGTAGATGAAGCTCCGCTTTCATCGCGATCATGGGTTGCATTGATATATTGACCGGTTGCCATATCAGAAAGATTATTTAAAGACACCCCTTTCCATTTTCTTTGACTACATTCCTGCACAAGATCATTAACCATTAAATTATTTATAGAACCAAATTTATTTTCTATTAATGATAGGCTTAAAGTTCCAGCAATAGATTTAGCAAGTGAGTAGGAAGGCAATAATAGCTGATCACAGAATGGATATATACCCAATCTAGTATTGCAGCTACTAACGTAATGATTGTTTCCATCAATAACCCCAAATAATGAAACATTAGATGGATTTACAAAATTTGAATTTAAAAAAGAATCATCATCTAGTGAGAATTCAGAATATAAATCATCAATTGGCTTAACTAGATTGGCAATATCCTCAAGTTCATTAGTTATATTATCCTGAATTCTATTATTATCAGATTTAGAGAAAGAGATTGGGTATAAACCAACAAAATCAAATTTGTAATAAGCGCAGGTTTCACTAGCAATCTCAAATAGAATATTTGAAACTGTATTAGCTGGTGAAATTGCAAAAATAGCTAAACCTGAATGAACACAATTAGCATTTTTATGAACAAGACTAAAGGGTAAAACCACTAATGTATTTTTAGATTGTTTATCTTTTTTTGATGTGCCAACACCAAATTGAATATTCCAAAAAGGATGATCTGTTTGAATAACTTTTCTTATAGATGGGTATGCTTTACCTTTGTAAGAGGAAAATTCTATTGAGAAGTTTGGAAAATCTTCATGAATTGATTTATAAATATTTCTATCATCAATAAGAAGTGTAAAACCTTTTCCAATCGCCGTTTTTTCAAGATTTAAAACTACTCTATTAATATTACTATCCTCAAGATCATCTATAGCAAGTTGATTTATTTTTTGATAGCTAAATGTATTCGTTAACTTTTCATTGCCCCATAAAACATCCACTAACTCCTGAGAAGCTAGTGGAATGCATAAGATAAGTAATAAAAGCTTGTACAAAGCTTTTGTTTAAAAAGTTCTATTTAAAGATATGCCAACCGTTCTGGGTAATGCAAAAAATTCTCTATTATTACTTCCATAAAACCCTTGAGATGGTGAGGGACCAAAAGCAGGGTTTAAGAAAGCACCTGTAACACCTCTTTCGTTAAAAATATTTTTAACAAATATAGATAGATAGGTATTATCTTGAAAGAATGTTGATGACATATTTACAATTCTAAAGCCATCAAAATTTGCATCATATTGTGAATCATCGCCTATGTAGTTTCTGGTATCAGATTGTGAATAAAAATCCATGCGCTGAGCGAGACCGATACCTGAATTAAAGTAATGCGTATAGGCTAAGCCGACATTAATCATATGTTCAGGACTTCCAGGGAGCTTTGCTCCCTCTCTAGCATATAACAATGGAGTTGATGCTGGTGTATATAAATCCTTTGTGAGGTTAGTATCATTAAAAGCATAACCAATATTCCAATCTAATGAACCTACTGAACCTTGTAACTCAATATCAAGGCCTTTTGTTTCAGCCTCCTGGCCATTAATAACTGCATAATAACCATATATTGGAGTAGCTGTATTTAATTGAGGATTATCCCAGGCGACATTGTAAAGACTCATATTGTAGTAAGTATTTCCTACAAAACCTTTAACACCCATTTCAAGATTTGTTACGGTATCAGATTTAAATGGCACCCATCCTGCTTCTTCAATAAATGTTCCTTCTGTTGGAACGGCATTAACACCGCCTCTTCTAAATCCTTCGGACATAGTAACAAAATATGTAACGTCGTCTGAGGGTTTGTAAGATAAGTTAGCTTTTAACAAAGTATCAGAATCACTATTAGATGATGTATCAAGCGCAGGTCCAATATCATAAAGTTTGAATGACATATTCATATTAGCATCTGCATCAGATGTAAAATCTCTAAAGCCTAAAGTAAGGTCTAGTTCATTTGATAAATGAAATGTAAATTCGCCATAAAAAGCTTCATGATCAATTGATTCAGAGACGTTATAGTCAAAGTCTTGTTCGTTAGGATCAATCACATAATCAACTCCCCAATAGTAACCTTTCCAAGCATTTACTCCTTTAATATATGTCTGTTGCGATCTAGTCATATCTTCAGTTTGATTGAAGTAACCAAGAATATAATCAAATGTATCTGAAACTTCAGATATAAATTTTATTTCAAGAGTATCAGCTGTGTCTGTATATTGTCTGTGTGCTGGCGAATAAGGCCTGGCTGGTGTTGCCCAAATACCTCCAGCAGTTTGATTGTAGTAGCCTGCTAATGCTGATGTTAAGACACCTGATCCTGCAAAGTATCCAGTATTATCAGTAATGCTTGAACCAGACTTATCATAGGTAGAAAATGATACTATTAAGTCATATGTATCTGCATCATAGGTTAACTCAGAAGCATATACTTCAACCTCTCTTTCTGATGGCTCAAGCATTAATGCTCCATTTTCATATTTACCATATTTTCCAGTTGAATAGCAGTTTGGATCTAAGAGGCTAGTACAACTTTTATTAAGCATATACTTTGTACCAGTAGAAGCTTGGCGCCTTGAGCCAACATCATCATCTTGCATTGTTGCAGAAAATACTAATTCAAGATTATCACTAATATCAAATAAAAACTTATGTCTAAAAAACTCTATTCCAACCGTGTCAGCATCTTGAACAGTTTTAATGGAGGGTGGTGATGTAATAAAATCAGGAAAACCGGTTCCTTCTTTAGGTGTTGGAACTCCATAAGAAGGATCAACTGGACCAAACCAAGAATCAAAACCTGGAATATCAGTAACCCTAAAAACATTCACATAATCTGTGATCCCAGGATAATCAGCATATGAATAAGCCATTCTATATGCCATTTTTTCAGAAATTGGAACATTAAGAACAATATCTATAGCAGTTCCTAACGAATTTGATCCGGTAACATCAGATGTTGTTACATTAACACTTCCACTCATCTCACCGATCACTGGATCATTGGTAATATACCTAACTGTTCCACCAAGAGCACCAGATCCATATAATGTACCTTGAGGTCCTCTTAAGACTTCAACTCTTTTTAAATCTTTTAATAAAAAATTAGCAAAAACTGGGGTTTTGTCTACATAAGTGGAAACTGACGCAACAGAGCTTACAGGGTAGTCTTGAAGTGCAGATGAATCTACATTAAGACCCCTTATTCTTGCACTATTTGTTGTTCCAGCATTTCTGTAGCCTCTATCGATAGTACTAATACCTGCAAAATTTCTTAACAGCTCGCTAGTATCTTGAATTGCTCTTTCCTCAATGTCTGATCCAGAAATAGTAGATATATTATATGGAACATCTAACAATGATGACTCACGTGATGTAGCTGTAACAACAATCTCTTCAACATCTGTAACACCGTTATTAACATTCTGTGAGTTATCTTGGGCCAGCATAACTATAGGCAGTAAAGTAAAAAATGTTATTAATATAAATCTTGATGAAATATGCATAAAATCTCCCTGTTTAATTGCATTTATGTAGTTTAAAAATACCTTAATACAATAATAATATAAATTGAATTTTATCTATCATATTATAACAATAAGTTATGTTAAATATGATAAACATAAATTAAAACTATACTTTAATAAGTTGTATGTTTAATAATAGTAGCTATGGAAATATCTAATACCTATATAAATGGTCGTTTTGAAGAAGATCAAAATAATAATAAATTTAATCTTTTAAATCCTACTGATGAGTCAACAATTGGTAGCTTGATTTGCTCGAGTAAGAAACAAGTTGATTCAGCTATAAAAGTAGGTCTTTCGATGGAAGATATATCAGCAAATTTAACCAAAAAAGAGCGTATATCAATTCTTCAAGAAATCCATGATGGTATTATTCTTCGAAAAGAAGATTTAGCTCATGCTATTACTTTAGAGATGGGTGCGCCAATTAATTTAACAAGCTCTTCTCATATCCAAATGGGCATTGACCACCTGATAAATACCATTAAAACCCTTGAAACATATGCATTTGAAGAAGATTGTAATGAATATAAACTCATTAAGGTTCCAATTGGATTAGTTGGATTGATAACGCCGTGGAATTGGCCATTAAATCAAACCCTTACAAAAATATCTTCTGCAATTGCTGCAGGTTGTTCTATTGTTTTAAAACCAAGTGAATATTCCTCTCTTAGTAGTCGAATCCTTATTGAAATAATAGATAAAACTTCTTTACCTAAAGGATGTTTTAATTGTATTAATGGTGTTGGATCAGATATTGGACCTTTAATATCATCACATCCTGATATAAAAATGATTTCATTTACAGGATCAACTTTAGCTGGCATTAATATTCAAGAGTTAGCCGCAAAGACTATAAAAAGAGTCTCTCTTGAGCTTGGTGGTAAATCTGCTCATATTATTTGCAAAGGTGTTGATTTAGAGGAAGCTATTCCAAATGCAATAGATCAGTGCTTTATTAATTCAGGTCAGTCGTGCTCAGCACCTACACGACTTTTAGTTCCAATTGATACTATTGAGAATGTTGAAAGGATAGCTAATAAACACATCAACACACTAATAACAGGAGATCCTATGGACACAAATACTAATTTAGGACCAGTTGTAAATGTTAAACAATTTATATCTATTCAAACGTATATTGAATCAGGCATCAATAGTGGACTTAAGTTAATAAGTGGCGGACTAGGTAGGCCAATTAATTGTAATAGTGGCTACTTCATTAAACCAACTATTTTTTCTGAAGTTTCAAATAAGTCTCTTGTAGCCCAAGAAGAGATATTTGGACCAGTATTATCTATTATTACCTACGATGATATAAATCATGCAGTTAGAATTGCTAATGATTCAATATATGGACTTTCAAGCTATATAACTTGTTTAGATGATGAGGAAGGATTAAAAATTGCTAGAAAGATAAAAGCGGGCCAAACGATTATTAATAAAAAAAGCCGAGGGAGTGCGCCAGCTCCATTTGGTGGATTTAAAATGTCTGGCAACGGGCGCGAACATGGCCTGTTTGGTTTAGAAGAATATCTAGAAATAAAGGCAATAATTTAAAACATTGCTAATTGACGATACTCATTGACCTCTTGAGGTTCGCTGCTAGTATTTTCAGATTTAATAGATTCAACTATTTGTCCAAATGTTTGAAGGTATGAATCTAATTTACTAGAGTCACCTCCAAAAAATTTAAATGCGATTGTTTTAAATGCTGCATCTTTATCAATAGCAGTATTCCATTGTTCAATAATAGGATCTGATTTATTTATATGTATTATGTTATTCATGAACACAATATACTGTATAAATATACAGTAGTCAAGAATTATTTAAACTTTGAATCAATAAGAACTGCAATAAATAGTGCTGGTTCGCTGCCAGAAGCTGACCATGCGTGATTTGTACCCCTTTGAACAACGACATCGCCAGCGACTAGATCTGTCTCTTCTTTGTCTAGAATCAATGTAGCTGTGCCTTTTATTAAAATAATGTAATCAATAGTTTGCGTTATATGCATTCCTGGATGTTTAGTAGTATTTACCCTTTCATGCTCAGCACCAATGGCTTTAAATCCAGCTGCAAACATTAATTCAAGCTCTTCATCTGAGACAGATGGATCTTGAGGGGCAATACTGAAGTAACGTATCTTGGTACCTTCTTTTGGAGGAGATAAGATAACTGGGCCTTTAGATCTATCTTCAAAATCTTTATTATCAATAGTTGCTCCATCTGTATTCCATAATTCTAAAAAAATATTATCGCCGTTGATAATATCTGGTTCAATTATAGAATTAATCTTGATTTCAGACTCTCCATTATTGTCAACTCCTGTAACTATTCTTCTTGGTTTAATCATATCTATTACTCCTATTTTTTGAATATCTCATCATTATTTCTAAATGATTTAAATTCAATAGCATTATCTGATGGGTCTTTTAAAAACATTATCGCTTGTTCACCGACTTTCCCTTTAAAACGAATTGTGGGTTCAATTATAAAATTAATATTTTTAGATTGAAGATTAGCGCTAAGCTTTTGGAATTGTTCCCAGCCTAGGATTATTCCAAAATGCGGTACCGGGACATTATTACCATCTACATCATTTGAATTCTTGTTAACCGATTTCTTAACCTCATGACATACTAATTGATGTCCATAAAAATTAAAATCTATCCATTTTGTTGATGATCTGCCTTTAGAGCAACCAAGCATATTCACATAAAAATCATTAGCTCTATCTAAATCTGATACTGGTATTGCTAAATGAAATAAATTCATTGAATTAATAGTCTTTATTAGCTTTGTTATAAATATCCTTATATGCTGAAAGCATTATTGTACAGACAATTAGCACTACTAATGTTCCCAAAATATCTCCAACTGTAAATCTTAATACAGTAAACATATGTATATCATAATCAGTAAGACCTTGACGTACAAAGTTTCCAACTAATCCATTTATGAATGCAGAAAGGACTGTAATAAGAAAAACATGTCGATAATTTGATTTTCGAAGTAAAAGTGAGCCATGTTCATAATTAAAAGAGAGTCCAGATAATTTTAATAAAACAAGGCTTAAAAAGACTGATGAGTTTGCAACAATTGAATTAATCAGTTCTTCAAATGAAAAATTTCCAGTAAGAAGAAAATCAGTATTTCCATGTACAAAAAAAGATATGCCAATAAAATCAGCAGCTACCATTGCTGGTATTGCGTACCATCCAAAAATACATGTACATATTACTCTTGCAGCATGGGGAAGATAAACTAAGCTTCCCGGATATTCAGCATCTAAACCAATATCAATAGCAAAATGAACCCACATGATCCACAAGCCAAAATACATAAGAAATGTAAAAGCAAAAGATTGGATAAAATATTTCATTTATAAATGATAAATTTTTATATAGTAACGTTTACTAAAAGTTCTCTTTTATCTATCAACGACTGTTTGAAAGATATTAAATTATACTCTTCAAGTTTTTTTAATGTTTTGAAAACAGTTGAACGAGATAATTTAGATTCATGAATGACATCAGAAATAATACAATCTTTTGATTTCCTTTCTTTTAAAAGGATTGAATAAAAAATAAGTTTTTCATTTGCATTGAGAGTATTAATTTTTAAATCACGTTCAATATTTGAAATTAAGGAAAGTGCATCTATTAAATCTGCTTTAAATGATTTCATAATTATTCCTATAAATAATTTATTTAAGTTTAACAGTTTGATAAGACTAATTAAAGATTAATGGCGGAGAGGATAGGATTCGAACCTACGGTAGGTTGCCCTACACTTCCTTTCCAAGGAAGCACCTTAAACCACTCAGACACCTCTCCATATGGTGATGATCATTATATGTTAAATACAAATTATATTATTTTAAATACTTTAATTTTATCAATCATTTGAGTAAAAAGATGGTCTACAGGAAGAAGATCATTGTTTGCTCTTTTATCCATCAATAAATTAAATTTCTTCTCACCTTTAATTAGTAAAATAATCTGATCTGATTTATTAATTTCATTTAAGCTCATCGTTACCCTTGATACATCTGGATAACCATCATAAAGATTTAGTAATGATGCTTTGCTATAAAGTGCCTCTTCTAAATTTGACATATTAGGAAAGATAGAAGCTATATGCCCATCATTGCCCATACCAAGAATACACAGATCATATGATTCGATTGCACTTAATTTAGATTCAGCGTCTTCATCAAGCAAGCTAATAAAAGAGCCATTAAAGCTATGATCATTTATTATTGTTTTAATAGTGCCCTCATTACTCAATGAACTTGAAACTTCGACCTCTCTTTCATCTGAGAGGAGAATCTGATAATTTGACCAACTAACATCTTTGTCTGAAAGAAGTTCATAAAAACTAATGGGAGTAGAGCCTCCAGATAATACGATTCTAGAAATGGGTTTTGGCAATTCATTAAACAAGATCAATAAAGCCTCGTTAGCATCAGACAAAGAATTAAAACTTACTATATTCTTATTGAGAGAATTCACGATGGTTATTAAATTTATTAATTGGTGTTGATGATCTAATAGGATTTATATCAATACCACCCCTTCTCATAAATCTTCCATAAACTGAAATTTTTTTTAGATTAAATTTATTTTTAATTGTTGAATATATTTTATCCATACATAATTCATGAAATTCGCCCGTTTCTCTAAAAGATGATAAATATTGAACCAACCAAGGAATTTCAACTTTAGATCCAAAAGATAAATATATAACAGCCCAATCTGGTTGATTAGTGACTGGACATAGGGATCGAAAAGCATCAAATTTATATGTATTCTTTGATTCAGTAAAAAGTAATTTTGAATTAATTATTGAAATAGATTTAGGTTTTTTTGAAAAACTCTTTTTAAAATTTACTGATACTGGCGAATTGCAAATTTTTGATAAATCATTCTCAATTATTTCAAGAATTTCCTTTTTATTTTTATAAGATCGGTCATAAAAGGAATTTAAGTATAGCTTCATGGACTTTGATTCGATAGTTTTTGCAGATGAACTTGGGATAATTATTTCGAGTACATCTAGGTGAGGATTTAGATCTTTATCGAGGTAGGAAAATTCATATGCATTCCATATATCTATTCCAAAATTTGATGGAGTTAAGTTCTTGTATTTAGAAGTCTCAACACTTCTATCAATAGGATCAAGAATAGAAAACTGATCTTCAGATACAATTTTCTTGGATCTTTTACCTAAATACTTCCTGCTCACTGCCTAATACCAATACCTTTATTTAATAGGTAAAGACATAATCCAGTAAAAAGACCTATGAATGCAAAAATCATTCCAAGCGAAAAAGGTATAGAAACATCGCTAATACCAAGCATTCCTTCTCTAAAAGTATTTACTACATAAAGCATTGGATTTGCCATTGATATATTTCTCCACATTTCAGGAAGTATGTTAATTGAATAAAAGACACCACCTAGATAAATTAATGGTGTAAGTATAAATGTAGGAATAACTGATATTGCATCAAAACTATCAGCGAAGACAGCATTAACAAAACCCATTAGAGAAAATAAAATTGAGGTAAGAAAAAGAACTAGAAGTGTAAGCCCAGGATTTACAACCTCAAAAGATGGGTAGAAGAATAAACTTACACAAAAAACAATAAATCCTATCAAGGTTCCGCGGGCAACACCACCAATAATAAATCCGAGTAAAATTGCCCAGTTTGGCATTGGTGAAACTAAAAGTTCCTCAATAGATCTCTGGAATTTAACTGAGTAGAATGATGAGGTTACATTCGCATATGAATTAGTTATAACTGACATCATTATGAGTCCTGGAATCATAAATTGAATATAATCAAGTCCATCCATAGTTCCAATACGTGGTCCAATCAATGAACCAAATATTATGAAATAAAGTGACATAGTAACTGCAGGGGGTACTAATGTCTGAACCCAGATTCTAAGAAACCTTCTTACCTCTTTTGTAGATAAGGTAATTAATGAATTTAAAATTTCTTTCCTTCTTGAAACCATTATCTTTTTACCATTTCAATAAATAATTCTTCGAGTCTGTTTGATTCATTTCTCATAGAGTTTACTTGAATAGATTGAGCGCTAAGAAGCTTAAATAGATCATTAATATTATTATCTTTGGAAACCGCAGCAACCAGTGTGGTTGGATCATCAAGTCGCATAGGAAAACCTTCAATTTGAGGGGCTGCTGAAATTGGCTTATCTAAATCTAAAACAAAACCCTGAACATCTAATCTGCTGAGCAGATCTTTCATGTTTGTATCTTCAACAATTTCACCATGATCAATTATGGCTATATTTTTGCAGAGTTGCTCAGCTTCTTCCAGATAATGAGTTGTTAAAATAATTGTTGTCCCATTAGCATTAATTTCTTTTAAGAACTCCCACATTTCACGTCTTAATTCAATATCAACACCAGCTGTAGGTTCGTCCAATATTAGTAATTTAGGCTCGTGGATTAAGGCTTTTGCTATCATTAAGCGTCTTTTGTATCCACCTGATAAGGTTCTTGCTTGATCGAATCTTTTATCCCATAAACCCAAACGTTTCATAACCAATTCAGCTTTGGCAAGTCCCTCTTTTGCGGGTATGCCATAGTAACCACCTTGAGTAACTACAATATCTAAAACTCTTTCAAAACCACCAAAGTTAACTTCTTGAGCAACAACACCAAGCATACGTTTTGCTTCTGGAAAGTTTTCGTCAATATCAATGTCAAAAATCTTAACTGAACCAGCTGTTTTATTTACCAGAGAACCAATTATTCCAATTGTTGATGATTTGCCAGCGCCATTAGGACCCAATAATGCAAAAAAGTCGCCTTCAGATACCTTTAAATCTATACCTTTTAGAGCTACAACATCATTGGTATAAATTTTTTGTAGATTAGATATTTCTAGGGCGTAACTCATGGAACATTATTTTAAACTTTATCTTTATCAGTTCCAACCACAAAAATACTTAATAATATTCCAATTAACAAACCTATCCATGCACTAAAAAATGTTATAAAAACAGCAATTAATAAAGCTGATGCCATTTCAGAATTCTTCTTTGGAATAGCCATTGCAACATAAGCACAAGCAAATCCAGTCAATATCAGGGTTAGGGTTAAAGCCATTTGCATTAATGGTTTCATTAAAGTTATAAAAGGGAGAGTTACATATAAAAATGGAATACCCATTAAATAATAAGAGCCTAGGCCATCAAATATTGAAGGCATTTCCTTAGGACCCTTTTTCCATCTCTCAGCTACGACAACATGAACTCCTGTCCATAGCGCACCTTGTGTTGGAAAAAATGGATTAACGAGTAATCCTAAGAAGTTTCTCATAGCAACAGATAAATGAGATCTATCTAGATTCACATCTAAAGGCTCATCAGGTCTTTGAGTTTGAGCATCATTTAATACTTCAGTTCCAGTAATCAGATCACCAAAAAGCAATGTATAACCAATAACAACCAGAGGTATAGCCTCAAGATACATATCAATTGAAGGGAATCCTATTGCTAATGGTGATGTTCTATTAAAGAGAGAAACAACATCGGGAATTCTAAAGCCCCATTCAATATTAAAAGTAACTTCATTTAGTAAAAAAGCCACTAAAGCAGCTAAAACAAAACCAGGCAATAAACCAAGAGAACCAACAACTTTAAAAAATTTATTATTAAGAGCTAATCTTTTAAAAGGTTCAGAGAAAGTAGTGATGACACATAAAGAAATTGCTAAACCCATAGATATAGGTTGAATCATTAACTTATCAAGATCTGTAACAAATACCTGATAGAAGGCGGCTAAAGCTGCTCCTAAAATAATTCCTGCCTTTAAACCATTTGGTATTATTTCAATAAGTTTTTTCCCCCACCCTGTTATACCCATAATAAATAAAAGCAAAGTAAACTCTATACACATAGCAGCCATAAATTGAAAAACTGCTGGATCATAAACACCATTGAACTGGCCTTTCGCAGCAAAAGCTGCAATAACTATTGGAACAGCAGGTGTAACCCAACCTGGCGCCATAGGCTCACCAAAGAAAATGGGGCCAGCTCCAATTAAAGTTCCAGCGATAAAACTTAAGGCAACACCTTCTTCAAAGGTTAGGCCTAGTCCCATAGCAATAGGAACAGCTGCAAAAGCAGTAGCCCCTGAAATAACCATCCCTTGAAAAAATTCACCTGCTCTAAATCTAAGATGTATAAATGGAATTCTAAGAGTAAAAGGACCCCATTTCAGACCTTTACTCGTTGTTGTGTTAGTTATTGTATTCATTTTGATAGACTAGACATCCCCTCCTCTAAACCTTTTAATGTTAAAGAATACATCCTATCATCAAATAAGTCTTTTAAGATACAGACTGATGAGGTGTAATCCCAGTGATCTTCAGGCACAGGATTTAACCAGGCCATATTCTCAAAATGTTTCGAGAGTCTTTTTATCCACATGGCGCCAGGATCTTCATTCCAATGCTCAATACTTCCACCTGGGTTGGTAATTTCATATGGAGCCATTGTTGCATCACCAACAACAATAACTTTATAGTCTGATGTATATTTATTTATAATATCTTGGACTAACATTCTTTCCTGACTTCTTCTTTTATTATCTTTCCATACTGATTCATAAATACAATTATGAAAATAATAATATTCCAGGTGTTTAAATTCTGTTTTAATTGCTGAAAAAAGCTCTTCACATAACTTTACGTATGGATCCATAGAGCCACCTACATCAAATAAAATAATAACTTTAACTGCATTAGCTCTTTCAGGGATCATATTTATATCTAAGTACCCTGCATTTTTTGCAGTTGATTTAATAGTTCCATCCATATCTAATTCAAGATCATTTCCTTGACGAGCAAATTTTCTTAGTCTTCGAAGAGCCATTTTAATATTACGAGTGCCTATAGTTATTGAATCATCAAGATTGCTATACTGTCTTTGTTCCCAAACTTTTACAGCTTTTTTTTGGCCGCCTTGTCCACCAACTCTAATGCCTTCTGGATTCTGTCCACCATGACCAAAAGGAGAGGTTCCGTTAGTTCCAACCCATTTAGAGCCACCTTCATGTCTTTCTTTTTGTTCTTCTAAGCGTTTTTTAAATTCTTCAAGTAATTTCTCTAGTCCACCGAGTGATTCAATTTTTTTTAATTCCTCAGGATCTAGTTCTTTCTCAAAAGCTTTTCTTAACCAATCATCAGGAATGAGTGCTTGAAATATATCTTCAAGTTTTTCGATCCCTTTAAAATAAATATCAAAAGCTTTATCAAACTTATCATAATGCTTTTCATCTTTAACTAAGATAGCTCGAGATAAGTAGTAGAAATCATCAAGACTGGCATATGCTACTCTTTTTTCAAGAGCACCCAATAAATCAAGTAACTCTCTTAAAGAGCATGGGACACCAGATGATTTTACAGTTTGAAAAAGGTTAATTAGCATAAATTATTTATTAGCAGATTCTCTCCTAGACATAAAAGCTAATCTTTCTAGTAAATGAACATCTTGTTCATTTTTTAATAACGCTCCATAAAGTGGGGGAATTGCCTTAGATGAGTCTGCATTCTTTAGAATTTCATCTGGCATATCGTCTGAAAGTAATAACTTTAACCAATCTATTAATTCAGATGTCGATGGTTTTTTCTTTAGACCTGGAATTTTTCTTAAATCAAAGAAAATTTCAAGCGCGTCATTAACAAGCTTCTTCTTAATTTTTGGATAATGCACATTAACAATTTTATTCATTGTTTCTCTATCAGGAAAATTAATATAATGAAAAAAGCATCTTCTTAGAAATGCGTCTGGTAATTCTTTTTCATTATTAGAAGTCATGATAATAATAGGCCTATGCTTTGCTGTAATTGTTTCTCCTGTCTCATAACAAAAGAATTCCATACGATCGATCTCCTGAAGAAGATCATTTGGAAACTCAATATCAGCCTTATCAATTTCATCAATAAGAAGAACGACTTGTTTATCAGAAGTGAAAGCTTCCCAAAGTTTTCCCTTTTTTATGTAATTTGCGATGTCTTTTACTCTTTCATCACCTAATTGAGAATCTCTTAGTCTAGTAACTGCATCATATTCATACAAACCTTGCGTGGCTTTAGTTGTAGATTTAATATGCCATTCTATTAATTCAAGCCCCAGTGCATCAGCAACCTCTATAGCCAAAAGTGTTTTGCCTGTACCGGGTTCACCCTTAATTAACAATGGTCTCTCAAGAGCTACTGAAGCATTCACAGCCATGCTTAGATCATCTGTGGCTATATAATTTTTAGTTCCTTTAAATTGCATAATCAATCCTTAATTATTTTATATTGAAATTTTTTCTTCTGATTTTAGTATTCTAGTGAGTTGTCTGCTTGAAGCAACTAAATTTCCTTCAAAATCCCATATATTACAGTCTTGTTCGAAATAACCATTTTGAATGTCCTTAGCTATAAAATCTAAAAGCAGCACTTCTGTTTTTGGTAACTGACGTATGTGAGTTGTTAAGGTTAATGTCGGAACCCAGCCTAATGGACCATATTTATTTGTGACTACTGGTGGCAGGATGTCTGAAAAAAAAGAAATTGCAAATTGATCAGGAATACCTCCAGGAAGAGATATATAAGCAGAACACCTTGCCTCTGCGCTTTCATTTGATATTTTTCTATCCCACCAAGCGTGATCTGGATGAACAGAACAATCAACTTGTTTAACAAATGCAGGAGTAAAACCAGCTTTTATATTTTCATAATTAAGATTCTTAAAATCTTTTTTATCTGCTGTTTTAAAGATTTCTGGAGCTGGAGTAGATAATCCATTGTAACCACGCATATGTTCAAAATCAGAACAGGTGCCTGTATAAATACACTTAACTAGATCGTCTTGAATGATAGTAACTCTTCCAGTTGAGCTGCCTTTACTAACTCTTAGAACATCTACATGTATTTCTATCTCTCTTGGCTCAGTTCTATCAAGATATTGAATAGACGAACTAATTGCACAAGAATGCGGTAAAGCTGAGGTAAGCGCTTTATGCATTATTGCCATTAAGTATCCACCATGAGGTGTAGAACCTACAAAAAAATTCTCACTTGGTATTATTTTGTATAATGAATCAGAAACCTTATTAATTTCAATGGCATCTTGGAATTGTGTAAATTTATCCATAATGTTTATTTTTGTTAGATAATTGTAATTCATAAGAACATAACAATCTTTATAAAATGAATGATTTATTTGATATAGCATGTAATTTTACTCACGAATCATTCGATGATGATTTAAAGCAAGTTATAAATGATGCAATGGCTATTGGTGTTAGTAAATTTCTATTAGTTGCAGCAGATCTAGAGGATGCTAATAAGATAGATGAATTAATTCTTATTCATCAAGATTTATCATATTTTACAACTGGCGTTCATCCACATTACGCCAAAACTTTTAATTTTGAATCCGTTGAAAAAATGCGTGCTTTAATTGCAAAAAATTCACCAAATGCCCTTGGGGAAATGGGGTTAGATTTTTTTAGAAATCTTTCTACCTATGAGGAGCAAATTTTTGCTTTTGAAGAGCAAATAAAATTGGCAATTGAATTTAATAAACCATTATTTCTTCACCAAAGAGATTCACATGAATCATTTATTAAAGTATTAAATCATTATAGAAAAGATATTAATAAAGCTGTTGTTCATTGCTTTACAGGAACACAAAAGGAATTAGATGAATATTTAAACTATGATTTTTATATCGGGTTAACAGGATGGATTTGCGACGAGAGACGAAATAAAGATTTAAGAGCTTCTATAAAAGAGATACCGCTGAACAAGCTTATGCTCGAAACTGATTCACCCTATTTGATTCCAAGAAATTTAGATCCTAAGACAAAAAGTAATAGAAATGAACCTAAAAATCTCCTACATATTGCAACTGAAATAGCAAAACTAAGAAATGAAACCGTTGAAGAGATTTGTAATGCGACGTATCAGAATAGTATAGATTTCTTTAGCCAAGCTTAGATATATCTAAATCATATAATTTAGAGACATCATCATTGCTTGAGCCTGATGGAAGAATAATAGATTTATTCTCAGCTTTAGAATTAGAGAATCTAGGAGCTGGAGCTGGTTCATCAAAACCATTCACATCCATAAAGGTATTTCTAGATAAATGATGAGTATGAGATGGAGTTTCACTGAGACTTAAAACTGGCGAAACGCATGCGTCTGAAGAATCAAAAATCTTGGTCCATTCGTCTCTTGACTTTAATTTGATGACTTTAGCCATTTTTAATTTTAATTTTGGCCAAGCATCTCTATTCATTTGATCGAGAAACTCTTTGTCATCAATCTCTAACTTTTCTAAAAGCTCTGCATAGAATTTGGGCTCAATAGAGCCTATTGCAATATGTTTTTTGTCGCTACATTCATAAGTATCATAAAAATGAGCAGCCCCATCTAATAAATTTGATTCTTTGTCATTACTCCAGAAACCCATAGCCTTAAATGAATAAAACATACTCATAAGCATAGAACTGCCATCAATCATAGCTGCATCTACTACTTGACCCTCTCCAGTCTTTTGAGCATGAATAAATGCTGAAAGCATTCCAACTGCAAGAAGCATGCCGCCTCCTCCAAAATCACCAACAAGGTTTAAAGGCGGTTGAGGATTTTCTCCTTTTCTACCCATTGAATCTAATACGCCTGAAAGAGCAATATAGTTAATATCATGGCCTGATTGATTGGCCATTGGGCCTTCTTGGCCCCACCCAGTCATTCGACCATACACTAATGATTCATTTAGTTTTAAGCATTCATCTGGACCAAGACCAAGGCGCTCCATTACACCTGGTCTAAAACCCTCAAATATACCATCCATTTGAGATATTAATTTTTTAATCTCAATAATGGACTCAGGATTTTTTAAATCTGCAGTAATAGATTTTTTATTCCTATTATGGATATCAGCTTTATTATGATTTCCATGAGTTGAAGATTTATCAAGTCTTATTACTTCTGCACCCAAGTCAGCTAATAACATTCCACAAAATGGTCCTGGACCAATTCCAGCAAATTCTAATATTTTTAAACCTTTTAAAGGACCCATAAAAACCTATAAAAAAACCTTAAACTTAACTAATAATAAAGGAAGCAGAGTTAATGAGCTAATAAATGCTAATAAAAGGGCTATAGCTGTAAAAATACCAAATAGTGCAGTTGGAGCGAAATTAGATAATCCAAGAATTGAAAAACCTATAGCTATTGTAAAAGCAGTATAAAAAATAGCTCTACCAACACTTAGGTGAGATGCTTTCATGCTTAAATCTGGGCTATTACCCTCTTCAATTGAACTTCGATAGCGATATAAATAATGAATAGTATTATCCACAGCCATTCCAACACTTATTGATGCTACTGTAATAGTCATTATATCTAGAGGTATCTTTAAGACTCCAAGCAAGCCTAAGACGCTTGAAGCAACAAATATATTAGGTAATACGCCGATAAACATTATTTTTATAGATCTAAATAAGACTAGTAGCATTAAAGCAATAACTATAAATACTAAGGACAGTGATCCAATTTGAGATGAAAAAAGTGACTGAAGCATGTTGTTATAAAGAACAGCTAAACCAGTTATTTCAAATTGGTCTTTAGATAAATTAAATTTATTAACTAGATCATCTTCAATTTTTATAAGTAATTCTTTTCTATTTAAAGATTTGGATGACTCTATAACTCTGGTAGAAATTCTTACTTTAGAATCATCTTTATTTATATATGAATATAATAAAGTTTCGCGAATGTCTTCGGGTAAAACTGATCGGAGTAATGCAAGCTCAAGATCGTTTAGGTTGTCTCCATCATTAATTTGTCTGGCTAACTTAACACCACTTGCAACACTTAAAACTTTGCCTATTTCAGGCATAGCTTCAAGATGATCATGAATATCCTCTAACTTATTTAAGCTGTAGATGTTCCACCAATAACCGGAAGCCTCGCTATCCTCATCTTCAAATAAGTCATCTGCAAATAAATCGTCCTCTTCATTAAAAATGATTTCAGACTTTTCTTGAATAGGCTCACTAATAATAATATCCAAAGTTGCAGTGCCGCCAAGTTCCTTGTCTAAAAGGAGCATTCCTTGGTATATTTCAGTCGATTCATCAAAGTAATCTATAAATCGATTTTCTACTAAGAGTTTTGAGATACCAATAAAGAAAAGGATAAATAATATAAAGTAAGAAAAAGCTATAAATATTTTATTTTCATGATTAAAAGTCACTATCTTAGATAATGCTAGTTTTATATTTATAAAGTCCTTAGTTTGACCAGTATTTATTGTAGCTAGAGCAGCTGGTAAAAAGCTAAACGTAAATATAAGGGCAAATGACATACCTACTGCCATCATTTTGCCAAACTCTATGACGGGTTTTAAATCTCCTAATATTAAAGATAGAAAAGCTACAGCTGTTGTTAATGCTGCAAACAAACAAGGCATAAAGATAGAGGTAAATGAATTTATTAGTGATTCATTTTTATTAGTGGTCTTGATATCTATATATCTGACCATAACGTGAACAGTAAGAGAGATAGTTAATATCATCAATAAAGCAATGAAATTTGATGAAACAACACTGATTTTCCAATTCATTAAACCCAGAATGCCTGCGGTAAATAAAGTTGTTATAAAAGCATTGAGTAAAGGTAAAAATACAAACCAAAAATTTCCAAAAAATAAATAAAGCATAAGTGCAAAAATCAACGCTACGCCAATACCAAAAACAGCAAGATCAGATTTAATGAATGACATCATATCTACAGCTATCATAGAAGGGCCACCAAGGAATAAATTAGCCTCTCCTCTATATGCTTGAAGAACATTTCTTATATCATTAACAAGAATGGTTTGTTCTTTTGTTTCGATTTCATTTAATAATGAAATCTCTTTATTTAATGAATCTATATAGTCATGATCTTTTTTTATAGCATCAAGAGCTGTATATCTATCGTTGATAAGAGCATTTTTTTTAGTGTTACTAGTTATAACTACTTGCAATGCAGTAGTTTTTCCATCAGAACTTAATATTAGCTCTTTATAAATTGGGTTATTGAGGAACTCTTCTTTAGCAAGCAACAAATTGATGCTTGGTGATTCTAGATCTTTTAAATTATCAGCTACATCTATTAATGGCACTTTTGGTTGAAAGAATATTGGTGCATCGAGAAGCGAGAATACATCATCAACACCTTTTATATTTCCAAGCTCATTTTCAAGAGATTTAAGTACTGATAAAGATTTAGAAGAAAATAATTCATCAAAAGGTGTATAGGTAACGATAAGAAAGTCTGAGTTACCAAATTCATCACCAGACTCTCTATAAATCTTATAAGAAGTATCATTCTCTAGCACCAAAGCATCAGATGATGCATCAAGTTTAAAATTTGAAAGACCTGAAGAGCTTATTAGGAGTACTGTAAAGATAAAAAAGAGTACGCTCTTAGGCTTGTTAATAATAAAGTTAATGTAGTTATAAATCATTATATAGACCCTTAATTCACGCAATCTGGACTATCAATAATTTCTGGGTTCGCTTTAAACTCTTTTAAATCATATAAATGCATAGACAATGCATGAATTTCATTCATGACTTCGCCTAATGCTTTGTATACTGCTTGATGGCGCTTGACCAAAGTCATATTCTCAAAAGTGTCACTAACAAGAATTAACTTAAAATGACTTTCTGATCCTTCAGGAACATTGTGCTTATGGCTTTCATTGATTAACTGAAGTGATGTTGAATTAAAATAGTCTTTTAAAACTTTTGTAATTTTTAATTCAATGATGTTTGATTTCATTTTTGTATTATAGGTTGTACCTAGACTTATTAATTAGTTTTATTAAAAAAGTTTAGCTATCGAGAGACTTTGAGTTATTTAGCTCTTCAATCATTACTATTACTTGTTCCCACAACATCCAATTCTCATTATCAAGCAATGCGGCAAATTCAGCTGCTTTCATCATAGCTATTGCTCCAGCATCATCTCCATACTGAGATATTAAATCTATGGATAATTTTCTAATCATTATTTAATTTTTGTTAATACTTTGGGCCACAATCTATAAGATAAATTGTTTTATACTTATAACATTAATATTTAATTCAATATCTTATTTTAAGCTATTGGATGCCCTTTTAAAAATGATATGGAAATTTGGTGGTACAAAGATAATAAGATAGGACACACAAAACAGGTATCTGTGCTTATTGATGAACTAAAGAAAGAGTTTAATGTCTCTTTAAAGGAAATTATATGCAAGAAATCTATATTGTTAGATATTTTTAATCTTTGCTCTGCTTTCATCGTTAAAGATGCTCATGAGAACCCTGATATCTTGATTGGTGCTGGTCACAGCACCTACCTTAAAATTTTAGCTGATAAGGTTAAATATGGTAATGATAAGACTAAATCGATAGCAATTATGAAACCGAGCTTTTTAAGAAGCTGGTTCAATTTAATATGTGCTCCTGAGCATGATTATGGTAAAGGTATAGAAAACAATACTTTCACATTTAAGGGGTCATTAGCAAAAGTTATAGATCAACCGCCTGATAATGGTATAGGGTTGATAGCTGTTGGAGGAGTTAATAATCATTATAAATTCTCAAATGATGAAATATATAAACAGATTGAATTCATAATTAATCTCCATCAAAAAGATAAATGGTTCATATTTAACTCTAGAAGAACAGAAAAAGAATTATCAATTAAACTTAGCGCTTTAGCTGCTAATGGTTCAATTGAATTCATAGATGTAGATGAAACATCTGCTCCTAAATTAAGCAGTGTAATGAGTAGAGCTTCTAGTAAGTTTGTAACACCTGATAGCGTGAATCTTGTTTTTGAATCACTCTCTTCTCAAGGATCCACATATCTCTTGCACTTAATAAAAAAAAGAAATCATAAAATTACTAAACTTATGTCTAACTTAATTTTAATAAGGGATGTTGGTTATGTTGAAAGCAAAAATATAACCGAAGATCTCCAAACTTATTCATTAAGGAATCCTATTGATAGTCATCAAACATATGCAGAGGTTGAAAAAGTTGCTTACAAGATATCACAACTAATAAAATCATGAAGATATGTCATTATCTCTCAAGCTCAAGCTATGCTGGTATAGAGCAACATGTTGCTGAATTAGCAACTATTCAAAACATTGAGCATGAGGTTAGTATTATATGCAACAAAGAAATTGCAGATTATTATAAGGAATTCAATGTAATTGAAATTAAAAACTTCAACAGAAGATCTCTTACTGGCATTTTTAAAATATTTAAAATTCTAAAAGCTTCTAATTTTGATGTTGTTCATGCACACGCCTCTAAACCCACTTCTGTATTAAAAATAATTAAGTATTTTTTAGATTTTAATTTTATAGCAAGCATTCATGGTGTTAAAAAAAATGTCAGTGTTTTTAATCATGCCGATTTTGTTATTGGTGGGAGCAAGGGCGCTTTAAAAGGTGTGACTAAGCCTAATACAGTTATTCATAATTGGTATCAGTTATCTAAATATCAAAAAGTAAATGGGAAATCTGCTGTTGCTGTTGGCAGACTTGAGAAGGTGAAAGGTTTTGATTTGTTAATCAAATCGTGGATTAATATTAAAACCCCCCTTCTTATTATAGGATCGGGCTCAGAAAAGGAATTCCTGCAAAACCTAATAGATAGCCTTAATCTTTCTCACGTTATCACGATTAAAGATTGGGTTAAGCAAGAAGAATTGTATGAAATTTATTCTCGAGCAATTTTGTTAGTTATATCATCTAGAAGTGAGGGTGGTCCTAGAGTAGCGCTTGAGGCACTTGCAAATGATTTACCTGTTCTGTCTACAGATGTGGGTCATATGAATATAATTCTTCCTAAGGAGTTATTAGCAAGAGCTAATGACTTGGAGTCACTTCAGCATCTACTTGAGACTTATGTGGAAAATATAAGTCAATTTAATCAATCAGCAATTTTTAATTATGTTAGGGAAGAATTTTCACTAGAAAAGCAGTCGAGCAAAGTTATGAAAATTTATTATGATTGCTCTAAAAGCGACCTATAGACTTCAAGGGTGCTATTTATCATTCTTTCAGATGTAAATGTATTTGGTTTTGGTTTTTTGTCATCATCTGATAGCAACTCAAGAGTTTTCTCTTTGAGAGCTTGAATATCTTCAAGCTTTACAAGGCCATCAGGGAAAAGTTCGCTTAATATTTCTCTAGTTCCCCCATGATCCCACCCCATAATCTTTGTCCCAACACTAGCTGCTTCAATAGTTGTTCTTCCGAATGGTTCTGGAGTTTTTGATAAGTTGTAAACAATATCTGCAAACTTATAAACATTAACAATATCTGACCTTGATCCGCAAAATGTGATCTTTGTTTCAAGATTTAATTTTTGTACTTTTGATTGAAGTTTTTTAAAGAATTTTTGTTTACTCTTTGAAACAGGTCCAACGACTATGCCATGAATACTCTCATCATTGATAAGATTAATTAAATCGATAAAGTCATCAACACCCTTCCATTTTGTTATTCTTGCTGGAAGCATAATAATTTTTTTGTTTAATGTTTGAGGAAATTCTTTATACCATTCATCCTTCCATGATTGATGCAATGGTTCTTGATTAAATTCACTTAAATCACAGCCTCTAGGAATAACTGTTATCTTCTCATCAGGTACTTTGTATGTAGTCTTTATGTAACCCTCTACTGTATTTGAAATACTAATAATGTGATCAACATTTGCCATAACTTTACTATAAATTGGAAAGCTATATAAACCATGAAATGTAGAAACATGGACTGGCTTATTATTTTTAAACTTTTTTAATGCATGATACGTAACCCAAGCTGGCATTCTCGAGCGTACATGAATAATATCAGGATTAACATCAAGTATAACTTCATATAATTCCTTAGCGAGTTTAAGAGTTTTAAAACGCTTTATATGAACAGGCATACTGATATGTTTGCCACCTGAGGCAACCAGAGAGCTCTCAAGCTTCCCTCCATTAGAGATTACAAAGGATTGATGACCTTGCTCAACTAAGGCCTTAGAAAGGTCGCAAACACCGCGTTCAACACCACCAATATTTAATTCAGGTAGTATCTGCAGAATTTTCATTTTATTCGTATCTAAGAGATAAGGCTGGATCAAGCTTTGCAGCTCGTCTTGCTGGCCAAATTCCAAAAAATAAACCAACAGCTGCAGAAAAAGTAATAGAACCTATAATAGCGCCAAGAGGTATATAAAAAGTCCATTCTTGAAATGATGCAAATAT
>Ga0209631_10002057_pt1 | contig 24619 bp, 18 predicted proteins | sample COG_08_FD_184752 | JGI IMG/M metagenome (GOLD analysis project Ga0209631, IMG submission 184752) | Pelagic Microbial community sample from North Sea - COGITO 998_met_08 (SPAdes) (version 2) | ecosystem: Environmental > Aquatic > Marine > Neritic zone/Coastal water | place: Helgoland, sampling... | reverse complement strand
TTTCTGTATTAACGGATAAATGTGATCCTGAGAACTTAGAGCCAATAAAAATAGAGGATATTATTGCGGTGGCAGGAAAAGCAGAAAAGCAGTTAACGAAGCTTTTTCTTGGTTTGATTGAAGATATTTAAGAATATTGAAAAAATGAATAGAATACTATCTATTATATGCCTGTTAATTCCAACGGTGTTTTTTAGTCAAAATGACTCAATTCCAAATTCAATTGAAACTTCCGGATATGTTGATTTTTCAATTGACTCAATAAATAAAGGAGCAAATATTAATTTTGAATTTATTACAGAATTCAATAAGCATGTTAGCTTAAAACTATATTCATTGGAAGGTGTGTTGATTAGCACAACATTAATCGATGTATTTTCTGATAGAGGATTAGCATTAGCAACACGAAGTATTGAAGTGGGAACTTACTTTATGTGTTTAAAATTGAAAACTAAGACTCTGATTAAAAAAGTAATAATAAGAGCCTAGTTTTCTTTGTATTTTTTTTCTCCTGCTTCAATCCTAAGGTCTAAAAAATTTTCTTTGGGAGGAATTGGACAATTATATCCGGTTGTGTAATGGCAATAAGGGTTAAAACAATAGTTAAAGTCTAAGTTAAATATATCTGAATGGGGTATTGTAGCCTCAATATACCTTCCGCCTCCATAGGTTTCTTTTCCATTCGTTAAATCTGTAAATGGAATAAAGATATAATTTTGATAAAGAGGATTCGTCATTAATTTCAAATTCTGGTAGATCGGAAGAACATAATCAATACTATCTAAATTAAAATATAACTTTCCATAAATACGAAACTTTTTCAGTTTCCCAGAAGAGGTTGACATGTCGAATGTTGGCCCAAATTCTTTTATAAATTTTGCCTGAATATTAAATTTTGGATTCGGCGGAAAATAATGTAAGCTATCAAAATTAGCAATGCCTTTGCGAAAAGGAGATGTTAATGAGTCTTTGTATTCAATATTTTTCTTTTTCCTATGCTCTATCACTTTCTCAATGTACTGGTTTTGAGAGTGCATGATAAATGGGAGAAATAAAAGTAGTAAGGCTAATTTCATAAAACTCCGACTTAATCAAATTTAATACCTCTTTTTTGGATTATTTCAATCACTTCATCTAAATCTTCTTGAGTGTCTACTGATATAGCGCGATGGGCAGTGTGAGCTACTTTTATTTTGCCTCCATTTTCCAACCAGCGCAACTGTTCTAAAGATTCTGCTTTTTCTAAACTTGTTTGCTTCATTGAAGCAAATTGTTTAATTGCTTTGGGAGTAAAGCCATACATTCCAATATGTTTATAATAAGCATGGTGGTCTGTCCAATCACCTTTTTGGACACCTCTAACATGCGGTATTACCTCTCTACTAAAATATAAGGCATAATCATTTTTGTCAATTACAACCCAAATATCACTCGTAGATAAAAGTTCTTTTTTATCATGCACTGGCCTTATTAATGTTGCCATTTCGGTTGAAGGATCATTAAAACAATTCGCTAAGCTTGTTAGAGTTTCAGGTTCGAGTAAAGGCTCATCTCCTTGGATGTTTAGTACAGCATCAAAATCAATATTTAACTCCTTTTGAACTATGTTATATGCTTCAACACATCTATTGGTTCCAGTAGTGTGTTCTGCCGATGTCATTATCACATTTCCAGCAAAGCTTTTCACTTCCGCTTCTATTCGAGAATCATCCGTTGCAATATAAACGTGTTCTAGAGCTTGTGTTGCTTTTTCATAGACGCGCTGAATCATTGTTTTTCCACAAATATCTTTCAATGGTTTTCCTTCAAGGCGAGTAGAAGCAAATCGAGCTGGTATTATTCCTAGTATTTTCATTAAATATTCAAAGTATGTGGATCATTATTCCTCATCTCAATATGGTTTTTTACTTCCGCCATTTTAAAAGCTAAGGTTGCATAAATCATATCATATTCTCTCAGCCATTTTTGAGCTCCTGGGTGGTTATCTATAGCTAATCCCATGTATTTTAACAAATCAAATTCAAATTCAGTTAACCATTTTAAAGCTATTTCGTCACCTTCACCAGCAGAAATCATTGCCAATAAATGCGGGTATCCGTTATTCATTAGCCAGTCTTTCCCTTTGACATCGTTTTTTAATGCATGGCAAAAAATACCGAGCTCAGGATAACCGTTTTTCATTAACCAATCTAGTATTTTTGAATTTCCAGAAATAGCTTCACCCCAAGCAACTAATATCTTTGGAGGATAATTAATTGGTTTAATAGAAGACTTTCCAGCTTTCTTCTTGTCCTTATTTTTTTTGAATAACCCCATGTTTAACCAGCCCCTTCAATAAGTATTTGTAATATATCCTGTGCTGCTTTACTAATTTTTGTTCCAGGTCCAAAAACAGCTGCAACTCCAGCATCAAACAAAAATTGGTAGTCTTTCTGTGGGATTACACCTCCAGCAATTACCATAATATCTCCCCTGTTTAATTTTTCTAATTCTGCTATTACTTGCGGGACCAGCGTTTTGTGACCAGCAGCTAGAGATGAAATTCCTAATAAGTGAACGTCATTTTCTACAGCTTGTTTCGCAGCTTCTTCTGGTGTCTGAAACAAAGGCCCAATATCAACGTCAAATCCTATGTCTGCAAACGAAGTAGAAACAACTTTTGCACCTCTATCGTGTCCATCTTGCCCCATCTTTGCAATCATGATACGTGGTCTCCGGCCCTCTAGTTTTTCAAACTGATTGCTTAACTCAATTGCTTTTTTAAAGTCTTTGTCTTCCATAGCTTCTGATGAGTATACACCCGATATAGAACGAATTGTGGCCTTAAATCTATTAAAATGTTTTTCCATTGCCAAAGAAATTTCTCCTAAAGAAGCTCTTTCTTTTGCTGCAATAATTGCGAGTTCTAGTAAATTACCTTCACCCGTTTCAGCAGCTTCGGTTATGTTGTTTAACGCATCTTGAACTTTTTCAGTATTTCTTTCAGATTTCATTTTATCCAAACGTGCAATTTGGGAAAGTCGAACTTTTGTATTGTCAACTTCTAGTATGTCGATTTCTTCTTTACTTTCCGTCTGATAAGCATTAACTCCAACTAAAATATCTTTTCCAGAGTCTATTCGTGCTTGCTTTCTTGCAGCAGCTTCTTCAATTCTCATTTTCGGTACTCCAGACTCAATTGCCTTTGCCATTCCTCCTAATTCTTCTACTTCTTCAATTAAACTCCAAGCTTTTTCCATTATGTCCTTGGTAAGTTTCTCTACATAGTAGGATCCAGCCCAAGGGTCTATAGCTTTTGTAATGTCAGTCTCCTGCTGAATGTACAGTTGCGTGTTTCTTGCAATTCTTGCTGAAAAATCAGTAGGTAGAGCAATTGCCTCGTCTAATGCGTTGGTATGGAGAGATTGCGTTCCACCTAGAGTTGCGGCCATTGCTTCTATACAAGTTCGCGCAACATTGTTAAATGGATCTTGCTCGGTTAAACTCCAGCCACTGGTTTGACAATGTGTTCTCAATGCCATTGACTTGTCACTTTTTGGATTGAATTCTTTTACAATTTTTGCCCATAGTAATCTTCCAGCTCTTAATTTGGCAATTTCCATAAAATGATTCATGCCTATTCCCCAAAAGAATGAGAGCCTTGGAGCAAAAGTATCAATGTCTAATCCTGACTTTATTCCAGCTCTGAGGTATTCCATACCATCAGCTAGGGTGTATGCCAACTCAATATCCGCTGTAGCCCCCGCTTCTTGCATGTGATATCCAGAAATACTTATAGAATTATACTTTGGCATGTTTTGCGAAGTATATTCAAAAATATCCGAAATAATTCGCATCGATGGAAGAGGAGGGTATATGTATGTATTTCTTACCATGAATTCCTTTAGAATATCATTTTGAATAGTACCAGATAAAAGTTTTTTATCAACTCCTTGCTCTTCTGCTGCTACAATATAAAAAGCTAAAATTGGAAGTACTGCTCCATTCATAGTCATAGAGACAGACATCTTATCTAATGGGATTTGATCAAACAATATTTTCATGTCCAATACTGAATCAATAGCAACACCTGCCATACCAACATCGCCAACTACTCTTTCATGGTCAGAATCATAACCTCTGTGAGTTGCTAAATCAAATGCAACAGATAGTCCTTTTTGACCTGCAGCCAAATTTCTTCTGTAAAAAGCATTCGATTCTTCCGCAGTACTAAAACCAGCATATTGTCTTATTGTCCAAGGACGAGAAATGAACATAGTGGAGTAAGGTCCCCTCAAAAACGGAGGTAAACCTGAAACATAATTAAGGTGAGTAACATCAGCTAAATCTGTTTTGGTATAGCGGTTTTTTATAGGAATTTGTTCAGGAGAATTCAGTACATTTTCTGAAGATGCTGTTAGTTTTTCCTCTGACGATTCAATATTCACATTTGTAAAATCTTTTCTCATTCTACTTCTTTGTTTTGTAAGGTAAGTGTTTTGTTAATTGAATTCCTTTAAAAAATATGCCATTAGCAGTTTTTTTGCGATTGAATATTAAGAGAACTGCAAATATGACTTCCGATACACTTTGAGAGGTGAAAAAAGCAGCAGGTGCCTTAATATTATTGAGGAGGTCAAAAACATTAAAGGGTTTAGGTGATCTAAATACACCTTCTGTATAAGTTTTATCTAAATCAATTATGTCACAATACTTATTCATAACTGGCGCTTAACCTAATTTGTGGGATAGGGTTAATAGACGTGTTCTCTAATCTACCTTTCAATTCTGAACCTACGGTATAGTCGTCAGTTTCATTTATAAACTTATTGACTCCAATCATTGTTCGCTTATCTTCTTTTAAATCATTAACCTTTTTCTCTAGCTCTTTATTGATTTGCTTCTGAATATCACCATTTTTTAATGCAGTTATAAACCCACCAGTTTTTTCGATGGAGAGAAAATTAGCCCAAGACTTTTTCTTTATGATGCTAATCAAGTTTTCAACGTAGTAAGAGCCTTTTGAAGTGTCTTTAACTTGGTTTAAATAGCTTTCTTCTTGAAAGAGTAATTGAATATTTTTTGAAATTCGTTGACCAAACTCATTATTACCCGTAGTATTGAGGTTAAATGGAAGAAGTGATAATGAGTGGCAGCCTCCAAGTACTGCACTCATGCCTGATGTAGTTGCTCTCAAAAGATTGTTATACATGTCTTTTTTAGAATAGTATAAATTCGCATTAATAGCGTGAATTTTTGTTTCAATATCTTCTATCAAAATGTATTGATTAATTATAATTGACCAAAGAGACCGAAAAGCTCTCAATTTACCAATTTCTAAAAAATACGATGTTCCAACCCCAAAAGCAAATTCTGTTTTTTGAATTATCTTTTCAAGAAGAATAAGGTCATCTTTAAATAGATTTAAATACTCATTAGCGTGCGCTAGAGCGTATGCTATTTGGGTATCCACATTTGCTCCTGCATTACAATAAGTCTCAGCTTTAATAGTTAGAACAGAGAAATCATTGAAATTATCTGCAGCTAAAAGCACTTCTGAAATAGAAGATAAATCTTTGTTTTGATCTTTCACCCAATTTCCAGATAATGCAACATGCCCAATAGGGTCGTAGATAAATCCACCCTTAAGCTTTTTGGTACTAATGTTTTCCGAAGTACAATATTGATAAAATGTATCAATAATAGATTTAGGATCATCTGTGTTAATGTCGATATAAACGTGAATGATATCAAGCATAACTTCATAAAAAACATCGGTAATATTTTTAGATGATAAGTTAGATATCTCAATACAATTAACGCCTCCTTTTAAAGCTAATAAAATTTCCTCATTTACGCTTTTCGCATTAGCGTCAAATCGTTGTCTAATCTTCCAACTGTTGTCTTCTTGTTGCTGGAAATTGTCAGAAGTAATTTCTTCAGAATGAAAAAGAACGGGATTTATTGCTCCCATTTCGGACTTCCAATGTAAAGATTCTAGTGGTTTTCCTTTTAAATCAGAAGTGATTTTATTTAACCATTCTTCATGGGTTCTTGTCTCAAAAACACTTAATAGGTCCTTCGTCATAATACGTTTTTTCAAGTAGCTAAATTACGAAAAGTTGAGAAAATAAAGAGGTTTTATTTAAAACGTACAATGGATAGCAATGTAAAACTTACATTGCAGCCGGTTTTTTCCATCCTTTCGTTCTTCTTCCTTTGAAAAGTGCATTATTTATATTCGCCCATTGGAATGAAACTTCAAAACCTCCTTGAGCTGCATTGTTTAATTTGGAAGTTGTTATTTCATAGCTGAGACCTATACTATAGTTTCCAAGTTCAAGTTGAATTTGAGGTACAATTGCATCACTAGACCTGTATGTTGCTCCAATAGAGAAATAGGACTCAGAGTAGAGACCAGTATATCGAGTTCCTTCATGAATCCTAAATTTCAACAGTAAAGTACTTAGCATTTCTTTAAATTTATGTTGCCGGAAATAAGCGAATGAAGGCGCAACTGTGATTTTTGACCCTGGAATATCCAATTGCATTCCACCATGGAATACCATTTTAGAATGAAGGCTATCGGCTGCGCCATTACCATAGTTTAAAACAGGTTGTGAGAAATGAAAGTAAGAGATTCCTCCGTAAAAATTTTTTATTTCCTCTCTTGCGAAGGTAGATTTATGACCATTATATCTGTAAAAAACGCCAGCTCCAAAATCTGGGTAAATAAATGAACTAATATTTGCTTCATTAGATGCAATTTGAGAGTCAAAACCATCTTGCCCATTAAATTGATTCCCCCAATTTAATTTACTCACATCACCACTTCTTTGGGCTCCTCCAACTTCAATACCAACAGATGCTGTTTGGTCTTCTGCAACTTGAATAATACCATTAAGCGCTAAGCTAAATTTGTTTGTTCCAAATTTGGCATCACCTGCAACATCGCTGTAAAAATTTAACCCTATTCCCAAATATCCTTTGCTCGTACCATTTTCATTTTTTAAAAGATTTAAGTCAGCAGAAAGTTGTGAAGTAACATAAGGACTTCCTACAGAAAGCCATTGTTGACGATGTGAAATACTTACTCTTTCCCAGCCGTCAAAAACACCTGCAGTAGCAGGGTTTATTAATTGTGGGGTAGTAGAAGATTGTACGAAATGTACATCTTGTCCACATAAAGTGAAAGGCACGATTAGAAGTAATATGTAAACTAATTTATTCACCCTTAATTTGCTGAATTTCTAACAAGTGTAATATTCCCTCCTTTAACTTCGGTTGTGCCATCCATATATTGAATGTTTATCTTGTATACAAAAACTGAAGTGCTTAATTCTATACCCTTATATGTACCGTCCCAAAAAGTTAGTTTATCACCTGTTTCAAATATTTTTTCTCCCCATCTATTGTAAATTACAAATAAGAAATCTTCTACATTTCCACCAATGTAAGTTTGCAAGAAATCATTGTTTCCGTCATTGTTAGGTGAGAATGCAGTGGGAACATAAACTCCCTCAAAAGTTGGAGTAGGTGGTGTTCCTTCAGTTCTAAAATGAGCTGTAATTATTTGATCTCCAGTTATTAATGTAGATGCGTCTATTGAGTCTGCTACGGGATTGATAGGGTCGGAAATTGAGGACTCCCAATAATCAAATATGAATCCTGGATTGGCATTTGCTTTTAAGAGTATATCAATTCCACCATAATATGTTCCGGTCCAAGGGTATTGATCAAGTGTGGTTGAATTAACTTTAATCGTACCTGATGCAACCGGTGCAACATCGTAAGTTACCTCATAAGGCCCAACAAGGTCATAACAGTCTACTAGTCCGGTCTCAATCTCAACGCATCTGTCAGTAATAAAATCTCTCAGCGTTTGAACATTTGCTTCCCAAGTTGAAACACTGCTTCCCCAACGTGCAACTTGCGCAGGCATTTCTGGAGTTATTAATGCAATAAGACTATCTAAATGACTTAGCATAAAATCACAACTAAAAACAGTGTTTCCCAAATCAATATATCTTGAAATGTAGTATTGTTCAAAAGTTGGGTTATTCATTAATTCAGTCATAATTTCAGTATGACCTTGTTCTCCTGGATCAGGTAAAGCTTCAACAGCACATGGATCTGCAGTAGCACCTTGGTCAGGAATTCCTGTATAATTAACGTAATGACCAAAAGTGGCATCCATGTCCCACAAGGTATAACGCCATTTTTTCTTATCTCCATTAGGATCTAAACCTCTCCACCAGGATGTGTTCCAATTGAGCCAATCCGCAGAGACAATATAACTGTTTAAACAAAAATAGTCCACTAAGCTTTTCCAGTTAAAAACGCTGTCAACATAATCAAAATTTGCTTGAATACTCATGTCGTTTCCTGTAATAAAATTTACCAGTGTATTCCAATCATTCTGAGCATTTGGAGCACCCATTTCTTCCCAAGTAGCCCCCCAAGTTCTTAAAAATTGAACATCATTAGGACCTCCACCATACTTCTCGTCTTGATCATAATAGTAACTCGTAAAATCAGAATCACCTACTTTCTCTCTTATTTCATATAGACCCCAGTACTGGCCATTTACGTAAAGTATTGCAGGTTCGTATGATCTTTCATCCATTCTTAAACCTCCTACTTGAGATAAGGATTGAACATATGCATCTCTTATATGCGCTCCTCCTGTTTCAAAAGAAACATTATCGTTAGCTGCCGCTTTTATCATCAATCGTTGATGACTAGTTCTGCTTTTACCCCTGTATATTTGGTCTTGAATAGCATAATTGTATCCATACTGATCTCTCATTATGAAGTCAATACCTCTCTGGTCGTATGCCCAACTATCGTTTCCATGTTTATTAAATTCGCCTTCTCCCTCGTCAATTAGCGCGCCTGATGAAGTGAAAAACTCTAATGCTCCTCTAAAATTACTTGAAAAAGAGCCGGGTGCCTGATCATTGATGAAATCCATTACCTCATCTCCACATATAGCTAGGATTTTCATTGTATGGGATATATTGAAAAAGTAAGTGTTCGTTTCTACAAAACTTTGTGGGATGTTAGGGTCAGTACTAATTGAAATGCAACGAATCACAGTATTATTAGTAAGCGCAATCGCTCCTGATACAGGAGTTGATCCAGCGTTTGGCGTTGAGCCATCAGTTGTGTAATACAATGAAACGTTTGCATCTGGAGAACTTATTGTTAAATTAATATTACCGCTTTGAATACCGGATACAATATCAAATAATGGTTTAGTTGCATATTCTTGCTTAGCGTTTGCATTAGAACTTCCAAGCGATGGTGATGTAAATAAAGACCAAGTTGAAGCACCATCAGTTGTTCTCCCTCTAGAATGTCCAAGCTGGCATGGGACCATTTGAATTTGGTCTACCAAAATTCCACCTGCGTCTGAGATTAGTATTTCTTCCGGTTTTGTTTGCGTTAGTTTGAATGATGTGTGCAGGTTTCCATCTGAAAATTCATCTCTCCCAGAACAAAAAACTTTAAGATATTCCCCGGCTGGGACCATCCCACCAGTAACTACGTTTTTTAAAGGATTGGAAATTTTATCAGATAAGTACCATCCAGTAATGTCGATATCAGTTCCCCCCGTGTTGTAAAGCTCTATCCAATCTCCAAACTCACCGTAATTATCTGCGGTTGAATTCATATTTGCTCCGGAATATTCGTTAATCACAATTTGCGAATAACAATTCCCTAAAATTGCGATAAAAAAAGCACAGGTTAATTTTAACTTCATTTTATCTTTGATTGACGCTTATTATATTCGTATAGTTGCTTCAAAAATATAAAGTTAATGATAAATATTATTTAAGGGGTATTTAAAATGAACCAATTGTAAAGTTGGGTGTATCTTGATTTTAAAAATTAGTATAACTATGAAGTATTTTTTCAGGTTTTTTTCATCATTTTTTGTATTGAAAGCTTATGCTTTCTCGAGTTTTTTTGAATTAAAACTTACAGGATATAAATTTTTTTCAATATTGAAAATAAGGGTAATAAATAAGTAACGTTTTCGCATATAATACGTTATACAGTCGGTTTAATAAAATAAAGCATATCTTTCAAGTTATCGTTATAATTAGCGATATTTGTTGATTGCAGTTCAAAAATATGGGTAGATATACCAAAATATTATTATTTATAATTACGACATTTTTAGCATTTGTTGGAAGTAATGTTAATGCGCAAGAAGATGACCCAATTCTTATGTTTTCTGGGAAAATCACAAATTCTTCAGGTAGTAAATTAGCTGGTGTATCGGTTGAGTTTTTTAAGAATAATGTTTTATTTAAAACTGTGTCAACAGCCTCTTCTGGAAAGTATCCAGCGGTAGAGGCGGAATATGGGCATGTATATAAAGTAGTATTTAGTAAGGAGGGCTATGTGAATAAATCTGTGGTAATTGATGCGAAAAAAGGTTTTTTTGCAGAAGACATAAATGAAAAAAAGACCTATCTAGATGAATTAGGAACCTCTCTAATCAATCAGCAGCCTAACATTGATTACGCTGTTATTACTAGTCGTCCAGTAGCAAAAGCACATATTGATCCTACTACAGGGAGTTTAGGATTTGATTTTGGATATATAAAAACACGTAAAAAAGAAATTGATAAGTTTATTGCAGCTCTTGCTAATGCGGATAATGAGCATGAGCAAAAATTTATGCAATTGGTTAAGGCGGGAGATAATGCAATTAGTTCTAAACAATATGTCAATGCTATTGCTAAATACAAAGAGGCGTTAAAAATAAAAGAGGACAAGAGTGTTACAGCAAAAATTGCCGACGCAGAAAACAAATTAATAGAATTCGAAGAGCAAAAAGTACTTAATGAAGAATTTAATAGGGCCATAAAAAAAGGAGACCAATTACTTGCTTCAAATGATTTTGATGGTTCTGTTGTGGAATATAAAAATGCGAAAGCAATTAAGCCTGATGATTCATTGCCGGATGAAAAGATTAAAGCCGCAAATGATAAACAAAAGTTAGCCGATGAATCAGCCTTATTTAAAGAATATAATGATAAAATGCGAGAAGCCAATATACAATTCAAGGCGAGTAAATTGGTTGAAGCAGAAGAATTATATAAAGTTGCGCTGCAGATAAAACCAAGTGAACAAGCACCAAAAGATAAAATTGCTGAAATTGAAGCTATTCTACAAGCGAAGAAAGAATTAGAGGAAAAATATAATAATTTAATTACGTCTGGTGATGCAGCCATGACAGGAGAGAAGTACGATGAAGCAATCTCGATATTTGAAGATGCTCAGGCATTAAAGCCGAATGAAGCTTATCCCAAAAACCAAATAGCAAAAGCAAAAGAGTTATCTGGAGCAAAAGCCGATCAAGCTGCACAACAAGAGAAATACGATGGTCTAATTTTAAAGGCAACTGGGGAATTTGGAAGTGAGAGTTGGGAGTCAGCAAAATCCACTTTCCAAGAAGCTTTAGCTATTTTTCCAAATGAACAATTGCCAAAAGATAAATTAGCAGAAATCGAGGTCAAATTAAAAGAGTTAGCTGGAGCAAAAGCCGATAAAGCTGCCCAACAAAAGAAATACGACAATCTAATTTCAAAGGCAACTGGGGAATTTGGAAGGGAGAGTTGGGAGTCAGCAAAATCCACTTTTCAAGAAGCTTTAGCTGTTTTTCCAAATGAGCAATTGCCAAAAGACAAAATAGCAGAAATAGACGCGAAATTAAAACAGTTGGCTGATGCTAAAGTAGCAGATGCAGATGAAAATAAAAGGAAAGAAGAGTTTGATGATTTAGTGGAAAGTGCTAAAAATCAACTAAAGGAAGGAGAACTGGATAAGGCTAAAAATTCATTTATTGAAGCTTCTAAAATATATCCAGAGAATAAGCTTGTAAAAGATAAGTTGTTAGAGGTAAGTGAAAAAATAGCATCGGAAACAAAACAAAACGAATTAGCTGCTAAATACAATGAAATAATATCCAAGGCCGATGCTGCTCGAGATGCTGAAAGCTGGGATGCAGCAAAGCAACTATATAAGGATGCAAATAAAGAAAAACCATCTGATTCTTACCCCCAAGAGCAAATAGATTGGATAAATGATAAAATGAAATCTCAATTGTCAGATGATCTACATAAACAATATCAAAAAATAATTGATGTAGCCGATAAAATGTTTGCAGATGAAAATTATTCTAAGGCGAAGGAACTTTTTACGCGCGCAACAAAATTTGAAACAGCGGATGCCTATCCGTCAGAGAAAATCGTAGAAATTGAACAAATACTAGCAGACAATTTTGCAAACGCATCAAAAGAAAACAAGTATAGTTCTTTAATTGCGAAGGCTGATAATGAATTTGAATCTGAAAACTGGGACGAAGCTCGAATTTCATACAACAAGGCATTAGGTGTTATCGATAAACAATATCCGAAAGATCAAATAGCAGAAATTGATAACAAATTAAATGACAAGAAAAATAAGCAAGAGAAATATAATCAACTAATAACAAAAGCTGATGGTGAATTTATGGCTGAAGATTGGCAAAACTCGAAAAGTAATTATGAAAAAGCATTGGCACTATTGACTAAGGATTATCCAAAAAACCAAATTAATATTATTGAAAGAAAGTTGCAGGATTTAGGAGAAAGTAAGTCAATAGATAAAGAATACGAGGATAAAATAGCATTGGCAGATGCTGCGCGCGATGCTAAAAATTGGGATCCAGCGAAACAATTGTACAAAGAAGCGCATAAGATTAAATATTCAGAGCCTTACCCACAGGAGCAAATTAAATGGATAAATAATCAGATGCAAAATTCATTAGCAGATGAGGTTAATAAACAATATCAAAAAATTATTGATGCAGCCGATAAACTATTTAGCGAAGAGGATTATGTGAAATCTGAAGAGTTGTATCAACGTGCAAAGAGAATGAAGTTAGAAGATTCTTATCCACCAACACAGATAAAAAAGATAAAACGTTTGATTGCCGAGAAGAATAAGCAAAATAAATTGTATTCTTCTTACATTAAATCTGGAAATTCTGAATTTGGTAATAAATCGTATAGCAAATCTTTGAAGGCATTTAAGAGTGCTCTTAGCCTTAAGCCAAATGCTCCATACCCCCAAAAGAAGATTGATGAGATAAATGAGTTATTGGGGCAATTAGCTGCGGAAAAATTAGAGCAAGATAAATTGAAACCAGTTGAGTTTGTTGAAAATCTCTATGGGGAAGAGATAACTGGAAAATATACGGAAGCCGATGTTAAGTTTATGATGACAAGTGGAAGAATCGATGATAATGATATAAATGCTGAAACTATAACAAAGACAAAGGAAGAAATGGCGCTAAGGTTGGAAACATCTGCTAATAATCAACATGAATTAGGTGATAAAATTAATGCGATCAATGAGGATATGGAAACAAGGATGAATGATTTTAGTATGGATTCAGATATTCACCGTGAAGAAAATGTAAAGTCGGTTGAGCACTATCACGAAAAGGAATTTGCGATTAAATCAATTCTTGAAGAAATTACCTTAGATAAAATTTACAATACTTTTGAAGAACAAGAAGACTTAATTACTGAGATAAATGAAAGTGTTTTGGAATCCGACGGACATCGACAAGATAATGTTAATATGATGGAGGATTTACGGCAGGATGATTATACGAAGCTTGTAGATCGAATTGGTTTTGGAACAGATCGAACTTATGATAATGAATTAGCCACTGAAACAATGGAGACACAGATTACTGATTTTTCAAGTGAATCTGATGATTATAGACAAGAGAATGTTGAATCGATGGAGGATTACCAGCAGAGTGATTATACGGAACAAGAAGATCGAATTGGTTTCGGAACGGATCGAACGTATGATAATGAATTAGCCAATGAGAGTATGGAGACACGGATTACTGATTTTTCAAGTGAATTTGATGATCACCGACAAGATAATGTTGAATCGATGGAGGATTATCAGCAGGGTGATTATTCGGAACAAGGAGAAAGAATTGGTTTTGGAACGGATCGAACGTATGATAATGAATTAGCCAATGAGACTATGGAGACACGGATTACTGATTTTTCAAGTGAATTTGATGATAACCGACAAGATAATGTTGAATCGATGGAGGATTACCAGCAGGATGGTTATTCGGAACAAGGAGAAAGAATCGGTTTTGGAACGGATCGAACGTATGATAATGAATTAGCCAATGAGACTATGGAAACTCGGATTACTGATTTTTCAAGTGAATTTGATGATCACCGACAAGATAATGTTGAATCGATGGAGGATTATCAACAGGATGATTATACGGAACAAGGAGAAAGAATTGATTTCGGAACGGATCGAACGTATGATAATGAATTAGCCAATGAGACTATGGAAACGCGTATTAATGATTTTTCAAGTGAGTCTGATGAGAGCCGCCAAAACAATGTGAAATCGATGGATAATTTCGAGCAAGATGAATTTAAGGTACAAGCAAATAGAGTCGGTTTTGGCGCAAATAGGACTTATGATAATGAGCTGGCAAACGAGGAAATGGAAACAAGAGTTGCCGATTTTTCAGTTGACGCAGATGATTCTAGAGAAAGAAACGCTGAAGCTTTGAGTGAATATGATGACGTATTAAAGGATGAAAATAGTGATTCCTACAATAGGAATAAAGATGTAGGTGTTGAAAATGCTGAGGAATTGGATCGGATAAAAAATCAAAGTGTTACTATGTTTACAGATGAAAATAGACAAAAGCTGGCGACTCAATATCCAGAGGGAATTACTGAAAAGATGTTCGAAAGAAGAAACGGACGAGGAGATGTAATTGAAATTACAATATTGCGCGTTATAGTTAAAGGTGTAAAAGGTGACGAATACAAAAAAGTTTCTGCAAAATGGGGTACAAATTATTTCAAAAATGGAGCAGTAATATCCGAGTATATTTGGGATACGGAGACCAATTAAGCTGTCTGAACTTCTTGGTGTCTAAAACAACCAACAGTATGATCATTCACCATTCCTGTTGCTTGCATGTAAGCATAAATCATAGTCGGTCCTACAAATTTAAATCCCCTTTTCTTTAAATCTTTACTGAGCTTATCTGAAGTTGCGGTAGTAGCTTTAACTTCGGACATTGATTTGATGTTGTTTTGTATTGGAGTGTCATTTACAAACCCCCAGATATACTTACTAAAAGAACCGAATTCCTTTTGAATTTTCATAAATGCAACAGCATTCGAAATAGTAGCTCTAACTTTTAGTTTGTTTCTTATGATTCCAGCATCTTGAAGAAGTTCTGTAATTTTAACTTCGTCGTAAAGCGCTATCTTTTTGTAATCAAAATTATCCAATACTTTTCTAAAGTTTTCTCTCTTTCGAAGAACTGTAATCCAACTTAATCCAGCTTGAAAAGTTTCTAATACTAAAAATTCAAACAATTTTTGCTCATCCCGAAGGGGAACTCCCCATTCAGTATCATGGTATTCAACATAAAGAGGGTCGTCTCCACACCAAGAGCATCTAGTTTTACTTTTCATTTATAGTTTTTACTAAGGTCTTATTTTTTTCATCATTGTAATAACTATTCTAAATCCATCAGGGTCTATATACATTGAGCCATTGTTATTCCAATATGGATTTTTTGATTGAACAGAACTAAATCCATTGTCATTGAATTTCTGCTTTAGAAGAATGTATTCTTCTTCCGAATCGAGGTAAAAGACTAACAAATTGTCTTTGTCAGTCTGGTGTTTCGGACTTTCCTCTGATGAGGTAAATTCGAGATGCCAATTCAATCCTTCTTTGCCGATAAATACGCCGTCATATTTATTATGATTGGTGAATTCTCCAATGACTTCCAATCCTAACAAATCTCTATAAAACTTAATTATTGTTTCTAAATTATCTGTATGTCTAGCAACTCTAAAGTTCATGTGCGTTTAGACTTCAATTAACCCTGTTTTAACTAATAACGCCTTTGTCGAAGGTTCCTTTCCTCTAAATTTCTTGTACAATTCCATAGGGTGCTCACTTCCTCCTCTAGAAAGTATGTTTTCTAAAAAGTTGGTAGCAGTTTCTTTGTTATATATACCAGTTTCTTTAAATAATTCAAATGTATCTGCCTCTAATACTTCTGCCCATTTATAACTATAGTATCCAGCAGAGTATCCTCCTTGGAAAATATGTGAAAAAGCGCAAGATGTAGTAGTTTCTTTTGATGGAGGAAATAGCTCAGTCTCCTTTATCGCATTTTCTTCAAATTCATAAACGCTGTTAGTTGGAATAGAAGTCAAATTGTGCCAAGACATATCCAGTCTTCCCAATCCAACTTGACGAACCGTTTGATAACCACTTAAAAAGTTGGCGCTATCTTTAATTTTTTGAACCAAATCAATTGGGATAATTTCATCCGTTTCATAATGTCGTGCAAAGAGGTCTAAACACTCTTTTTCATAACACCAGTTTTCCATTAACTGAGAAGGAAGTTCTACAAAATCCCAATAAACAGAAGTTCCACTTAAACTTTCATAATGGCCATTTGCCATCATTCCGTGTAATGCATGTCCAAACTCATGGAACAACGTGGTTACTTCTCCAAAAGTCAATAAGGAGGGCTTTGTGTCAGTAGGTTTAGTGAAATTACAGACAATAGAAACCAGTGGTCTAGTATCTAAACCATCGTATTTATTTTGACCACTAAAAGAAGTCATCCATGCACCATCTCGTTTTCCAGCTCTTGGAAAGAAATCTGCATAGAAAACGGAAAGATGTTTACCTTTTTTATCTTTAACTGCATAAGTAATTACATCATCATGGTATTTCTGAATGTTCTCTAATTTTTCGAATGTAATTCCATATAATTTTTCTGCAGTTAAAAAAGCACCATCAATTACCTTTTCTAATTGGAAGTATGGTTTTAAAATTTCGTCATTGATTGCAAATTTTTCATTTTTTAATTTTTCTGAATAGTAAGAGAAATCCCACCTTTCTATTGGAGAAGGTCCATTCAGTCTATTACTTAATTCTTGAATTTCTTCCATTTCTTTTTTAGCAACTGGCAAAGCATGTTCCAATAGTTCGTCTAATAATTGATATACTTTACCCGGCTTTTCGGCCATTCTTTCTTCTAGTATTAGACTAGCATGAGAAGCATATCCTAATAAATTGGCTTTTTGGTGTCTAAGTTTTGAAATTTCTCGAACGTTACTTTCGTTATTGTTCTCGTCTTTTTGAAATGAACGTGATCCAAAAGCCAAATAGAGTTTTTTTCTTAATTCTCTATTCTCAGAATACTTCATAAAAGGAATGAATGAAGGATATTCTAATGTTATTAACCAAGTGTTTTCTTTGCCTTTAGCTTTTGCCGCAATAGCACAAGCCTCTTTGAACCCGTCAGGTAGCCCAACTAATTCATCTTCCTTATCAATCCACATTTCAAAAGCATTGGAAGCTTTTAAAAGATTTTCTCCAAATGTTAAACTTAGTTTAGAAAGGTCGGTATTTAATGTTTTTAGTGTTTCCTTATCTTTTCCTTGAAGATTTGCTCCATTCCTTACAAAACTTTTAAATGTTTTTTCTCGTAACATTTTTTGTTCAGCGTTTAGGTTGTCTTCGCTTGAGTTTTCGTATGCTTGTTTTATACGTGTAAATAACTCTTCGTCCATTAAAATGTCGTTAGAGTAAGCGGTTAACATTGGAGATAGTTCCTGTGCTAATTGTTGCATTTCTTCACTTGTTTCAGAACTATTTAAATTAAAAAATACACTCGATGCTGTGTCTAATAACTTCCCGCACCTTTCTAACGTTTCAAAAGTGTTTTCAAAATTCGCTGGCAATGGATTGTCTTTAATTGCAGCAATTTCAGCCTTTCCCAATTCAATGCCTTTTTTCATTGCAGGCATGTAATGTTTAAGTTTTATTTCTTCAAAAGGAATTGTATTAAAAGGGGTGCTAAACGCTGAAAGCAGTAATGGATTACTCATATATTTTTTGATTATATTATTGTCTTCCTACAAAGTAAATGAATTTTGATTTAGTTGATTATCTTTATTCACAAATATTGAATATGAAAGTTATATTAATTCTGTTTTTATTTTTTATTGCAGGCTCAGCCGAAGCTCAACTTGAAAATAAATCATCATTATCCATAAGCACTATTATGGAGGGGGAAGGGTTTATAGGAAACCTTCCGCATTCGATTAGTTGGACACCCAATAATAAAATTATTTACCAAAGAGATAAAGACAATGATAGAATAGATGAGTATTTCTATTCTAAACATTCGCTAGAAGAATTTATTGAACTTCGCCCGGTAGAGTTAAATGACTTTCCTTTGAATGGTTATGAAATATCCGAAAATGGAGCAAATTTATATTTTACAAATGGACCATCCTTGTTTTGTCAAAAAAGTGATTCAGATAAACCTGAATTAATTTATTATGATTTAGATGGTTTTCAATCAATTCAATTGGTGAATGATTCCTCTAGGATTTATTTTTTTTCAGCGGGTGATTTATTCCTATATGATCTAAAAAACGTACAAGTCAGGCAAATAACAAATTTTATCAACACTTCCGAAAAGGAATCGAAGAAATTGTCTGAGGAAGAAGATTATTTAAAAAATCAGCAATTGGAGTTGTTTGAAATTGTGCAATCTCGTTCAAAGAGAAAAGCAGAGAATAAGAACCGTGATGAACTTCGGGATCAAACGCAACCTTTACCTATTCATACCGGTGGAAAATATTTACACAATGTCCAAATTTCTCCCAACGAAAAATACGTTACGTATATCTTGTCAGATTATCCCAAGAATAAACACACACAAGTTGAAGATCATGTAACGGAATCGGGATGGACGGAAAGTGTTAGTGCTAGATCAAAAATTGGAAGAAAGGATGCTACCCATGAGCTTTATATTTATGATTTAAATAATCGTACAACATTGTCTGTTGTTTCGAGCGATTCTGATTTGGGAGGAATGTATTCCAGACCTAATTATTTAAAAGATTATGAAGGCGATAATTATAAAGCAGAAGATAATGTTCCTAAAAACATAATTTTTCATGGACCCTATTTTTCAAAAGATGGAAAGGCAATAATAGAGATTAAATCGTATGATAATAAAGACCGTTGGATTGTGCTATTGAACCTTGTAGATGGTTCGGTGAAAAAAATCGATCACCAACACGATGAAGCGTGGATTGGTGGCCCTGGAATTAGCAGTTGGAAAGGAGTAGCTGGAAATATTGGTTGGTTAAAAGACAATAAAACAGTCTTTTTTCAATCGGAAGAAACGGGGTATTCGCATTTGTATTTATACGATACGGAGAAAAACAAAAAGAAACAGTTAACGGAGGGAAAATTCGAAATTCATTCAGCTAAATTGTCTCTAGATGGCAATAAGTTTTATGTTTCAGCGAATAAAAATCACGCCGGGAACCGAGCGTTTTATCACTTGGATATTAAATCAAAAAAATGGACATCGATACTTACTGAAGATGGAAATTATGAGGTTACAGTTTCCCCGGATGAAAAGTACTTAGCGTGTCGTTATTCCTATAAAAATAAACCTTGGGAGATTTACATCACTGAAAATAAAGAAGCAAACACTCCTATTCAAGTAACACATTCCTTGAATCCTGTTTTTGAAGATTATAGTTGGAGAGCACCGGAGGTAATAAGATTCAAAGCCGAAGATGGTGCCAATGTTCCTGCTAGAGTTTATAAGCCAACTGCAGAAAACAACAACCATGCAGCTGTAATATTTGTCCACGGAGCCGGATATTTACAGAATGCACACAATTGGTGGAGCGGATATTACCGTGAATATATGTTTCATAATTTATTGGTAGATAATGGTTATACGGTCTTAGATATTGATTATAGAGCATCAAAAGGATATGGTAGAGACTGGCGGACAGGAATATATAGATATATGGGAGGGAAAGATTTATCGGATCAAGTTGATGGACGTAAATACCTGATTGAACAATGTGGTGTAGATTCCAATAGAGTAGGGATGTACGGAGGGTCTTATGGCGGCTTTATATCAATTATGGCAATGCTTACTACTGATAAATTTCCATGCGCTGCTGCAATTCGTTCCGTAACCGATTGGGCCCATTATAATCATGAGTATACTTCCAATATTTTAAATACACCTGTATTGGATAGTATTGCATACAGAAGAAGTTCACCAATTTATTTAGCGGATAATTTACAAGGAAAACTCCTTATGTTACACGGAATGGTTGATGATAACGTTCAATATCAAGATGTCGTTCGCCTTTCTCAACGGTTTATAGAGCTAGGAAAAGAAAATTGGGACCTAGTAGGTTATCCTGTCGAACCTCATGGATTTAAAGAAGCTACAAGTTGGACAGATGAGTACAAAAGAATTTTTAAATTGTTTCAGGAAAATTTGAGGTAATTCAGCTCCACCGTCATTGCGGTGGTTTGCGAAACCAAATCAATCTCCTCATTGCAATTGTCATTCAGAACGCTATTCTACTGAAAATTTATTTTCAACGTAAAATGAAGTGATGAATCTTTTGTCGAGAATCCGGTATTGCAAGGGTAAGACAAAGTTGATGATTAGTTAGAGGCTAGATTCATCACTGCTTTTTGTATGCTAAATAAATTTACTACAAAACATTGTTCTGAATGACACAGATGGATTGTCATTCAGAACGCTATTTTACTGAAAATATATTTTCAACGTAAAATGAAGTGATGAATCTTAGTTCTTACTTACGCGGTACTTCCCTAACTCATTAACTGATAGGTAATAAAACTGCCCAAATAAGCCATTCCTGTAAAGACCAAGAATTGTGTTATTGCGAATTTCCATTTACCGGTTTCTTGTTTTACAATTGCAATAGTACTCATGCATTGCAATGCGAAGACATAGAATATTAATAAAGAGAACGCGGTAGGTTTATCAAATTTTATCGATGCTAGCGCTTCCTTAGAGTTCTTATCGCTTCCTACGCTATAGATAGTTGTCATTGTTCCAACAAATACTTCTCTTGCAGCAAAAGAGGTAATTAAAGCTATTCCTACTTTCCAATCAAATCCAAGTGGAGTAATAACAGGTTCAATCGACTTTCCAAAATAACCAATGTAGGAGTATTCTAATCTTTCAGATGATTTTAATACTTCAATTTCTTGCAGTGTATGACTCTGAAGCATTGTCTCTGAAGTGTACTTTGTTTCTATTCTTTCCCTATCGGAAGAGGGTCCGAATGAGGATAAGAACCACAATACAACGGATGCGATTATAATTATTTTACCAGCTTCAAAAACAAAGGTTTTTCCCTTGTTTATCATTGTAGAGACTACGTTTTTTAAGGTGGGAATACCATATTTTGGCAACTCCATAATAAAGGAGCTGCGTTCGGTAATTTTTAATAACTTATTTAGAATAACTGCAATCACCAAACTAAATACAACTCCCAAAAGATAAAGTCCCATCATAAATAAGCCTTGCAGACTAATTATTCCCCCCACCATTTCGTTCGGTACAATAAAAGCAGTAAGAAAAACATAGACAGGTAATCGCGCAGAACAACTCATTAAGGGTGTTATAAAGATCGTAATCAAACGCTCCTTTCTACTTTCAATGCTTCTTGCAGCCATAATAGCTGGCACACTGCACGCAAAACCACCAACAAGAGGGATTATAGACTTTCCATTCATGCCGAACATGCGCAATAAACGATCAGACATAAAGCTAATTCGGGATAAATATCCTGAATCTTCAAGCACGGTAATCAATCCAAATAGAAGCATAATTTGCGGTAGGAAAACAAGTATGCCACTTATACCTGCAAGTAATCCTTCGGTAATGAAATTAGAGATATAACCTGCCGGTAGAACATTGGAAATGCTATCTGATATATAGGCCATTCCGTTTGTAATAATTTCCATTGGAATTTGAGCAAGCGTAAAAACAGATTGAAATAATAAGAAAAAAACACTCATAAAAATCAAGAAACCCCAAACAGGATGTATAACTATTTTATCAATTCTAGTTGTAGTGTCATCGTCATCATTTGGAATTTCGGGAACAACATTAGCTGCAATTATTTCTTGTATTTTCTCATAGCGATTGTTGATTTCATGTAGTTCTGCTTCGTTTCTATTATAGCTACTGTTTTGAACTACCAGTTCATAAAACTCTTTATCTGCCAACCAGGTTAAATTCTCTAGATTATTTAAGGATTTAAAGAGTCGGTATTGATTCTCGCTAGGAAACTTTTTAGCAAGTACTCCGAGAGTTTTTCCTCCAATTTTTTTCGAGTCAATGATTGCTTCGCCCCTTTTAGAGTGTTCTGCTAAAAATTTAGACTTAAGGCTAGATGCTGATTCTTTTTTTGCACTAACCTCAATAATAGGTACGTTTAATGCGTAACGCAAACCTTCTATATCTACTTGAATTTTCTTCTTCTTCGCAACATCCGACATATTTAATGCTACAATAACAGGAAACCCCAGATCTATGATTTGGGTAACTAAAAATAAATTCCTCTTGAGATTTGTAACATCTGCAATTAGAATAACTACATCTGGGAAAGACACATTTTTTGTATCCAGAAGGATGTCTTGTACTACTTTCTCATCTGGAGATGTTGATGATAAACTATAGGATCCAGGTAGATCAATAATCTCATATTTCTGGCCATCGGACATCGTGCTTAAGCCGGATCTTTTTTCTACAGTAACCCCAGGGAAATTTCCTACTTTTTGATTTAAACCAGTTAATTTATTGAATAGCGTAGTTTTACCACAATTCGGATTCCCCACCAACGCTATCTTAATTATCTTACTCAACTATATATTTTAAATGGTTATAAGTTTCTACAAATATCCAAACTGAATATAGTTTCCACAATACCACTTTTAGGGTATTATTTAGATTGATTAAAAATAATAAATAAAAGTAAAATTTGCTTTGGCCCAATATCAGCAGTAGTTTTCAACACTTCTCTTATTTTTGTAGATTTAAAATACCCTAAAAGTGGTATTGCACACTTAAATTTCCACATCTATTTTTGCAGTGTAGAATTAATTAGATTGATTCTAAATAAGGAATATATAAATCACTAAGCGTAAAGTTAAATGAAGAGATTAAGCCTAAATTTATTATTGATGTTTTTTGTAAATATAGCGCAAGCGCAGGTTATATCTACAGATACTACTACAAATGAACCGATGAACACGGCTCAAAATATTTTAGCAGGGAATGGAGGAAAAGCAATTACCGTAGCAGGTTATGGTGAGGTGCACTTCAATCAACAACTTGCAAACGCACAGCGATATAACGGAAATATGGATGTCCACCGATTGATTATGTTTTTAGGGTATAAGTTTACCGATAAAACGTTCTTCGTAACGGAATTGGAATTTGAACACGTGAAGGAATTATATGTAGAGCAAGCATTTTTGCAACATAACCTTAATTCGAACATTAACTTTCGATCGGGCTTAATGTTAATTCCAATGGGAATTGTAAATGAGTACCACGAGCCAACAACTTTTAACGGAGTAGAAAGGCCAAATATGGATAATAAGATTATTCCAACAACATGGAGAGAAATTGGCGCAGGTTTTTCAGGTAAATTCCCTAGCGCTTCTTTAAGATACCAATTATATGTCGTAAATGGATTATTAAGTTACGATGGTGTGGGTAAGATTGGAGGCAACTCGGGTTATCGTTCTGGCAGACAAAAAGGAGCAAATTCTATTTTCACCACGCCCAATATTACTGGTAAAGTAGATTTTTATGGAGTAAAAGGATTAAAATTAGGCCTTTCTGGATACTTTGGAAAAACACAATCTACAGCTTATGACAACTTAGATATGCGCGAGAATACGGCACTTTTAACTGCTGATTCTACAGTTATAAATATGTCTATGGTAGGAATTGATTTTCGATATCAGAATAAAGCTTTTAAGGCTAGAGGACAATTTATTTACAGCAATAACGATAATTCAGATCAATACAATGCTTATACAGGAAGAGACTTAGGCTCTAGTTTTATTGGTTATTATATAGAGGCGAGTTATGACGTTCTTTCACTCATAAATAAAGACGCTGAAATGGAATTAAACATTTTTGGACGATATGAAAATTATGACACGCACAATTCAGTTATTAATATGGCTCGGAATTTAACGTATGGTCGGTTAGATTATACAACGGGAATTGGATTAAAATTAGCGAATGGCGCTGTGTTAAAAGCGGATTATCAACAATTTATTAATATAGATCCAACTACAGATGCCAAACACCAGATTAACCTTGGTTTAGGGGTTTGGTTTTAGATAGGTTGTTGAATACATATTTACGAATTGCTTTTGAATTATGAAGATATTTATTCTTATTTCTGTTTTTTCCTTTGGCGTTGCACTTCAGGATGTACCATGGCTGGATAAGAGTGGTCAAAAGAGAATAGATAAGACCTTTGATAAACTGTGGAAAGATCAAGAGGTTGAGATAGTTACTTTGGATGTCTCAATGGTTGATCAAAAGGAATTAGGGTTTAAAATCAGAAAGCAAACTTTGTATAAGTTAATGGGAAACGCTACGCATTTAGGTTATATGTATTTGGATAAAGCGCCAAGCAAGTTT
>Ga0209631_10002055_pt1 | contig 24628 bp, 25 predicted proteins | sample COG_08_FD_184752 | JGI IMG/M metagenome (GOLD analysis project Ga0209631, IMG submission 184752) | Pelagic Microbial community sample from North Sea - COGITO 998_met_08 (SPAdes) (version 2) | ecosystem: Environmental > Aquatic > Marine > Neritic zone/Coastal water | place: Helgoland, sampling... | reverse complement strand
TAACCGAAAAGAAAAGTAATGAAAAGGATATTACTAGATTTGGTAGGGTGTTGAGTAGTTCCTCTAATGAAATATTTATGTTTAGTTCTACAACATTTAGATTCACCCAAGTAAACTTAGGTGCCTGTGAAAACCTTGGATACAGCATGGATGAATTGAATCAACTTACTCCATTAGATTTAAAGCCCGAATATAATTTAGAAACCTTTCGAAAGTTAATTCAACCACTGATAGAAAAGAAAGAATCAAGTTTAACCTTTGAAACTTTACATAAACGCAAAGATAAAAGTTTATATCCAGTTAATGTTATCCTTCAGTTAATTCATGAAGAATCCCCGCCATTATTTGTTGCGATAATCGAGGATATTACTAAGCGTAAAAAAGTAGAGAGCGAATTAAAAGATTATCAAAATAATCTTGAAGAGAAAATCAATAAACGTACTGCAGAGCTAAAGAATTCCCAAGATCAGTTAATCCATTCGGAGAAACTCTCAACTTTAGGAGCGTTTGCGGGTACCGTAGCCCACGAATTTAATAACCCTCTTTTTGGGATTATCAATCTTGTCGACCAATTGGGAGACGAACTCAACGAAGAAGAACGAAAAAAGTATTCAGAAATAGCGCAAAAGGAGTGTTGGCGTATGGCTGACATGGTAAAGAACCTTCAAAGTTTCTATAAGCCATCAGACGAAATATTTTCTAAAACTAATATGAGTTTGTTATTAGAAGAAGTTCTTTTGATTGTTGCAAAGACTTGTGGCAATAAGGGGATTAAAATTATTAGAAAATATTCTGATGACAAATTTTTATTTGAAGGAATTGAGGATCAGATTAAACAAGTTTTACTAAACGTCTTGCAGAATGCCATAGACAGTATTTCAGGTGAAGGAGAGATCACCCTGAACCTGGCAAAATCATCCAAACAAATTATAGTAGAAATTATAGACACAGGACAGGGTATTGATAAAAAATCCCAGAAATTTATCTTTGATCCTTTTTATACGACTAAGGGTAAAAAAGGAACAGGGTTAGGGCTATCGGTTAGTTATGGTATTGTTAAAAGCCATGGTGGTGAAATAAATTTTGAAAGTTATTTAAATATGGGATCAACGGTTACTTTAGTCCTACCAATATTAAGGAAAAATTTGTGAATAAAAAATCTATTTTAATTGTTGATGATGAGGAGTCTATTCGAGTCTCTCTCGAAGCTATTTTGAAAAAAAAATATTACGTTAACACTGCTGAAACTGGTTTGACGGCGTTAAAGATGCTCCAGAATGATCATTATGACCTTACCCTTTCAGACATAAAGATGGATGATATGAATGGGATCGCATTATTAAAAAAGGTAAAAGAAAACTTTCCAAAAATCCCGGTTTTATTAATGACTGGGTATTCCAGTTTAAATACGGCTATAGAAGCTTTGCGTCTAGGAGCATCGGATTACCTTATTAAACCATGTTCTAAGAAAGAAGTATTTGCGAGTGTTGCCCGTTGTTTAAAAAATAATACAACAGGAAACGATGAGGAATTAACTGAGGAATTAACTCAAAACTTTCAAGAAAAGTTAAATGCTTTACCGGAGCAAAAATCTTTAACTAAAAGGGAGTTGGAGGTATTCAGTAATTTGCTTTCTGGTATGTCAGACAAGGATATGTCAGAAAAGATGGCTGTGAGTCTTCCTACTATTAAATTCCACCTCCAAAATATATACAAAAAATCAGGTGTTAATGGTCGTAAAGGGGTATTGAAAATAATTTCTAGCTATAAGGTGCGGTAGTAACGATTTGCGTTGACAGTCAGTCTCTCGGTTAAGATATTCTGCACGATTTTAAGCGGCTGTTTTTCCTTCCTCTGAGTTTTCAAAAACATAATAGTTTTTAAAAGTTTAACATTTGGACTACTTTGCGGGGGTCGGGTCACCCACCTAATCAACAGGTTTTTGATCCAAATCCTAACACAGCAACTGGATCAGTTTTTGGAGACAGGCCATTTCAGTTAGCTTGAAAGTGATACTATTGATGGAGGTAGCTGTTTGCTCTTTTAGATTGATTTTGTAGGTGGACATAAACTGTGTTGATTCATCCCTTATGGGCTTCAATTCACTGGAACATCGACTCTCCAAAAATTCTATATCCATTTTCATTGAAATGCCCGTCATTAGACCAAGTCGTTTTAGCACCATTCCTTTAAGAAAAGTTTAGCAGAAAGTACCTCTTAGCCTTTTAACTCACATGGACCACATTCAGTTGAAGGGGAACACATTCCAGTAAGTTCCTTTCAAGGCAACATACATTAGGTGGATGCGTCCGCCCGTTCCTGAAAAAGGACGGAGTTGCTTAAGGAGTAGCTTGATTTAATTGAGATATGTTTTGTGGTTTGCCAGATGGATTCTCTGGGGTTTTTTATTGCTAGGGCCAACGTCTCATGGCGATATTCATCGACCGGGTATGCATACCAGAGTGCCCTCAGCGTACCGGATTGGCTTTCAAGTATCGTTGGGCAATGTCAGTGCATCCCTTTTTCAGCAGGGTTGTATAGAAATTCGGCTTCAATCAATAAATAGGACTCAAGTTATTTAAGTGGGAACTTTTTTTAGGAAAAAAACCTGAAATTGCCAGTTTTTGTTTGGAAAGTGAGGTTTTATGATGAAATTGGAGGCACCGGGCGGATTCGAACCGCCGGTAGAGATTTTGCAGACCTCGGCCTTACCACTTGGCGACGGTGCCCCGGTATAGATAAAATGACAAGAAAAAATGGAGCGGGAGAAGGGGTTCGAACCCTCGACTTCAACCTTGGCAAGGTTGCACTCTACCACTGAGTTACTCCCGCGATATTTCAATTTTTGATGTTTGGTGTTCCCAAGCCCCTGATTATATTTCCTCTGTCGAGATTGTCAAATCCTATTTTTTAAAAAAAAATGCTTCCGTCCCTTGAGTCAGCCGAACGATGTTGTCGTGATGCTTTTGCAGGGTAAATAATGCCACGATGGTGGCCAGGTAAATATAGGGAAGCGGCATTTTGAAGAAGATTCCCAATAGAGGCAGGGAGATTGCCGCCAGAATCGAGCTCAAGGACACATAGCCGGAAATTTTCAGGGATATAGCGAAAACCCCGGCAGAACAAAGCGTGCTCAACGGCATGGCAAAGCTGAGTATACCGAGTCCGGTTGCTACACCTTTCCCACCTTTGAATTTTAGAAAAATGGAATAGAGGTGACCGAGAAAAACGGCGAGACCTGCCAGAGCGGTGACCATGGTGCTATCGAACCATTGACTTGCAATAAAAACCACGAGCAAACCTTTTAATACATCTCCGGCCAAGGTGATGAGTCCGGCCTTTTTCCCCATGGTTCGGGCAACGTTGGTGGCACCGATATTGCCGCTTCCGTGTTCACGGATATCCATATTTTGTGTTTTGGCGAGAAGCACACCAAATGGAACCGACCCGCAAAGGTAAGCCAGCAGGCAGAGTATAAATATTTCTGTCAACATAGTGGCTTATTCATCCTCCTCATCGACCCAGTCTTCGTTTTGTAGTTTGGATTTCAGTCGCTCTTTGGCACGTTTTTCAATTTGACGCACACGCTCTCGCGAGAGGCCGATTTCCTGACCAACTTCTTCCAATGTTTTGACTTCGCCGGAAAACCCGAAGCGCATTTTCAGAATCGTAGCTTCCCGTTCGGAAAGGTCTTCCAGCATTTGATCGACTTTTTCGCTCAACGACTCCCGCATGATCTGGTCATCGTAGGGAATGAGGTTCTCATTTTCCAGGAGGTCAAGATAAGGAGTGTGTTCATCATTTTTTAGCGGTGTGTCCAGAGAAAGATGCGTTCGGTAGGCACGCATGATGGAATTGATTTCGTCATCGTTGTAGCCGAGACTTTTTGCAACCTCAGACTGTGTGGGCTCGCGTTCCATATCCTGACACATTTCCTGGCTTTTTTTATTAAAACGGGTAACTTTTCCCGCTTGTTTAACGGGTAGTTTGACGGTGCCCGACTGTTCTGCAAGGGAATGTATGATGGCCTGTTTGATCCACCACACCGCATAAGTTATAAACTTCACGTTCCTGGAAACGTCGAACCGTTTAGCGGCTTGTATCAAACCGGTATTGCCTTCTTCGATCAGGTCTTGCAGTGACATACCAAAGCCTCTATATTTATTGGCAACGGTAACAACATATTTGAGGTTTCTGCGAACCATTTCCTGGACCGCTTTTGGGTCTCCCTGCTTGATGGCTCCAGCAAGTTTTATTTCTTCTTCTCTGGTGAGGAGTTTTATTTTGCCGATCTCCCTCATATATTGATTGAGGGAATCATGCGAACTGCTGTTTGCGGCACTGGATTTTTTAGATGGATTCCTGACCATGGCAATTATAGCTTTCTGATTTCCTTCAATTTTGACCGGGCTTGTTTTGCAAACTCCGTTCTAGGATATTTCTGCAAAACATTTTTATACCGAGTACGTGCTTCGTTGAAGTTCTGCTCGTGAAAATAGGACTCTGCTAAAAGAAATTCTGCTTCCGCAATATACGAATGGGTAGGGTATTCGGCCATTAAGCTTTTTAAACGGATGATCGCAGACTGATACGACCCGGTGCGAAAATAAAATTTGCCGATCTCGAAAATGTTCTGGGCCAGAATATCCAGGCATTGGTTGATTCTTTTTTTTGCATTCTCCTTATATTTGCTGTCAGGAAAATCGGAGAGGAAGTTTCTGAATCCCCCCAGTGCAGAATTCACGGGAGTTAAATCTCGCGAAGCTAAATCCGTCAATTGAAAATTAGACATGGCTTTGTAAAAGTGGGCGCGGTCCACATGTTTGTGTGCTGGGTATAGTTCGGTGAATTTCTGGTAATGAAATTTGGATTCTTCAAACTCGTCTTCATTGTAATGTAGATCTGCAAGCATCATCAATGCGGTGATGCGTTCCTTACTATCAGGAAAATCTTCCATAACCAACTGGATACTATTTTTAGCTTTATCTGGTTCTTTTTTCTTACTAAAGCGTTTTGCTTCCCGCAGCAACTTGGCTGGAGAAGTGGATTTTTGTTCTTTCGTTGCCGAGCAATTTAAAGTGAAGAACAATAATAAAATAAATATCAGTGTAGGTTTTTTAGAGAGATGCATTCGCGTATCGGGTTTAGATAAAGTTGTGTTAATAATCAAATATATCGCAAAAAGCCCTATGTTTAAAGCACTTAATCCATGTGTTGAGATCGATCTAGATGGGGCTTGTTTTTTGCCATTTGAAGTTTTCGTGTTATAAAAGTCCAGTGGTGGCTTTCGCGAGTATATGGCTCCCCCCGGGTCGTTTGCGATGGCGTAAGGAGGGGACGATAACAATCCCGGTAATATTCATGCAATCTGCTTTCTAAAATATAAAAAATAAATGCATCGTTCATTAAAGATTATCTTGTTTTATTTCGGCGTGATTTTTTTCATAATGCCCGCGTTGGCTCTTGCGGCAGAACCTTCTACTGTGGGGCAATGGCAACTATTATCCCTGTTCGATAAGGGTGGGGCGATGATGTATCCCATCCTTTTCAGCTCCGTGCTCATGCTGGGTATTGCCATAGAGAGAGGCTATAACTTGAGACGGAAGAATATTATTAACTCAGACTTTCTTAAAGATGTTCGCAGTCAGTGGGATTGGCAAAATATCCAGAAAACTTTACGTCTTTGTAATTCTTACGACAACTCACTTTCGCGAATTTTGAAAATGGGTTTGCTTAGGTTTGGTGGCAAGCTGGATGAAATTGAACGTGCTATTGAATCTGCCGGACAACATGAAGCGTCGTTGATGAATTCTAATCTGCGAGTGCTGGGTGCGGTTGCTAATATCACCCCGATGATGGGATTGTTGGGAACGGTTATTGGAATGATCAAGGCTTTTAATGTGATATCGCTGAGTGGAACAGGAAACCCGGGGCTTGTCGCCAGTGGTATCTCCGAGGCACTCATCACTACGGCAGCGGGGATGTTGGTCGGCATTCCGGCACTGGTCTTGTACCATTACTTCCGCGGCAAGATCGATCGATATGTTTTTGAGATGGAAGAGGTCGCTATTCAACTGGTGGAAGAACTTTCTTATGATGGCGTGGTGAAAGAAAAGAGTTCGGGTAAGTCAAAAAGACCCGCCTCCAATCAGTAACCCCAAAAACTAGGGTTAATTAAATTGCGATTTAGAAGAGAAGAGGAAGACAGTTTTGCGATGGACATGACACCCTTGATCGACGTGGTGTTTCTGCTCATAATCTTTTTCATGGTGTCTACTGTTTTTGTAGATTTCAGCCGAAAAATGGATATCAACCTACCGACCTCCAAATCTTCGTTAGTTGACGAAACCCCAAAAAATCTTGAAATACAAATGTCGAAAGACAAGAAAATGACCTTAGCGGGCAAAAACATCAACATTTTGGGACTGGAACAAGCCCTGAAAAAATTGGATGTGGAAAGCAAAAAACAAACAGCCATTATTCGTGCTGATAAAGTTCTACCTTATGGTGAGGTTATCGAGGTAATGGGCATTTTGCAGAAAGCCGGTGTTCTTGATATCAGTGTGGCAGTGAAATAAGGTATAATCATTTTATTGTGTAACATTTTTCTATAATTAAAAAGCCTGCCGAAATTTTGGGTAGGCTCTTATTGTTTTAAGGAGATTTTAGATGGCAACCTATACCAAAGATAAAGATGTAGAAACCGTTCTCGAAGATGATACCGAAGCTCGCAAGGCAATGCAGGAAGTTTTTAACAACACAGCTCGCTGGCCGACTAATTTTGGTGGGTTCACTGCAGATGCAGTCGCCAATATAAATGGTGAAGAACAAAAAGGCACCGTGACGGTCAAAGGACCAAAGGATATTGAAATCAGCATTGAAGAAGAAAATGCGAAAGGTTTTCTTAACGAAAATCTGTCATCCATTGCTATGCACCGCGGACCTCGTTCTTTTGAAGAGTCAGATGGAAAATATAAACTGGTTTTCGGCGATGACGGTACGCATCCTTTAGGACGCAAGCTTGTTATGGGTGGCGATGGCATGAGCTCCTTCTATCGCATCAAGGATGGACGTATTCAACAGATCAACCGGCAGACACCTCGTTTTTCTTTCTCGATCAATATTGAGGAAAGCACAAAGACTCAGGACGATAAGTTTTTGACAAGAAAATACTCCGTGTTCTATTTCAATCCAGAAACAAAAGGATTGAAGGATGTGGAAAGCTATACCGATGAATACACGCGAGTGGGTGAAGCCGATCTTCCTGAATCTCGCCGCATCATCAATTGCGAAGAGGGTGCGATCTCTGTTTCTACGATGACGCTGAGTAATCACAAACTGTTGTAATACAGCACAATTAAAACTCTCCTCCTTTTTTAAGGGAGGGGAGTTTTTTCGTTTGATGACATCAAACGGTCTTTCACATTAATTCCAGAATCAATAGCTGCTCCTTCACCGATGATGCTGTTTTGCACAGAGGAATTGTTTCCTACGGTGGCTCCCGGCCAGAGTATGGAATTTTCCACCACCGAGCCTGATCGTACCCGGCAACAATCACCCAATACTGCATACGGCCCTAACTGTGCGTCTTGTGATATTTCGCAGTTTTTCCCGATATGAACCGGAGGTACCACAAGTGGGCCTTCGGGATTCCTTGAGGAAGAAGTTTTTAAGGATAATTTGCCATCAAGCGCGTCGGCTTGCGCCTGGATATAGGTTTCGCGTGTTCCCATATCTATCCAGTATCCATCGTGTAGAAAACCATAAACGGGCATTTCATCCTGAATCATTCCGGGAAAAACATCTTCAGAGGTGCCACAGAATTTGTCTTCTGGAATGCGGGAGAAAATATCCGGTTCCATTATTTGTATGCCGGTGAACATAACCTGAGTGACAGGCTCTGAATTTTTTATGCCCTTCCCAAGAAAATGAACGATGCGTCCTTCTTCCACTCGTTGAATAGATCTATACTTTTCTATATTGGCATCTTGCCGAACCACGAGGGTCAGTTTTGATTTTTTTTCTTTGTGAAACTTAAGGACATCATTCAAGTTGATATCAGCAAATACATCGCTGTTGATGACCATAAACGTTTCATCCTGTAAGAAAGATTGTAGTTTTTTTATACCTCCCGCCGTACCCAGAATCTTTTTTTCTTTTGAGTAATGCAGGTTCACTCCAAAATCTTTTCCATCACCAAAATAGTCGATGATTTTTTTCGGCCTATGATGGAGATTGATAGCGATTTCTTTGATGCCTTGCGAACTGAGAAAATGCAGGGTGTATTCCAGAATGGGACGGTTGAGAACCGGGAATAAAGGTTTAGGGAGTTCGTTTGTTAGGGGTTTAAGGCGCGTGCCGAACCCTGCCGCGAGAATCAACGCTTTCATTTTTGGTTGGCGAGAGCTTTTAGCGATTCCGTGAAGGGAGCACGTGCAATTCCGTTTTCTGTGATGATGGCTGTGACTAAATGATTAGACGTGATGTCGAATGCCGGATGCGCAGCTTCCACTCCTTCAGGCGCGATGCGCTTTTTATTAATGGTCATCACCTCTTCAGAAGAACGTTCTTCAATAGGAATCTCTTTGCCTGATGCAAGAGAAAGGTCGAGTGTAGAAACAGGAGCAGCGACATAGAACGGAATATTGTTTTCTTTGGCGAGTACCGCTACCATATAAGTTCCAATTTTATTAGCAACGTCTCCGTTTGCTGCAATACGGTCTGCACCAACAACGACCAGATCGATCTCTTGTTTGTTCATAAAAAAGCCGCACATATTGTCGGTGATCAGTTTTACCGGAATGCCGTCTTCTTTTAATTCCCATGTGGTCAAACGAGCACCTTGTAAAAAAGGTCGTGTTTCATTTGCCAGTACGCGAATACTTTTCCCGGCATTCACTGATGCGCGAACAACGCCTAATGCAGTGCCAAACCCTGCTGTTGCAAGGGCGCCTGCATTGCAATGGGTCAAGATCACGTTGCCATCTTTAACAAGGGTTTGACCGTGTTGTCCCATCGCTTCGTTGGTGGCTATGTCTTCGGTTAAAATTGTGAGTGCCTCTTCTTTTAATCGGGACTTTAATTTGGCTATGGAAAGAGACTTGTTGCTCTGCGCGACATCTTTCATGCGCTTGATGGCCCAGGCAAGGTTGACTGCTGTGGGCCGTGACTGCCCAAGTCGATCACATTTTTCTTCTAGCGCTTGATAAAAGCTTTCAAAGGTAGAGGCTTCTATTGAGTCTGCTCCTAAACTGACTCCCATAGCGGCGGCAACACCAATCGCAGGTGCTCCGCGGATGACCATGGTTTTTATGGCATGACCTACTTCTTCGATGGTGCGACAGTCGACAAATTCTTTTTCTGCAGGCAGTCGTGTTTGGTCGATCATGCGTACGACTCCGTCTATATACTCAATGGTTTTGATCATAAGGGTGGTTTATTGTAAAAGGTTTTTGGTTTTTAATATTTCGTGGAACTGTTTTTCCGTGAGGCCATCCACTTCAATGATTTTGTTTTTACTGCTGAGCCCCTGAACAATGCTGATTTTCGAAGGGCTGATGCCTAGCCACTTAGCAAAAAAACTCATGCAGGCCTTGTTGGCTTTATTATCGACAGGCGGTGAGGTTAAACGTATTTTTAAAGCATCGTTATATACCCCTGTTACTTCGTTTTTCGATGACCGGGGTTGTATTATTGCAGAGAAACGGATTTTATTATCGCAGGGCTTAATCGGCATTTCCAGAGCCGCCGTTCGGTGCCCCGGCTTTAAATTTATTAAGATGCTCGATGGCGGTTGACTTGATATTGGCCATCAAGGTTTTTTTTTGGTCTTTTAATTTTTCTACATCCTTCATCAATAATTCCATTTCTTGCGTTGCATCCTGTCTATGTTGCTCAGCTTGGTCTTTCGCGGCGTTGATTATCTTTTTCGCTTTTTGCTTGAGCATCTCAGGTGTGAGCTGAGAGAAAGGGTTGTCTCCATTTTCAGGAGGAGATTTGGCATCCTGCATTTCTTTTATTAATAGATCTTTTTCTTCGACTTGCTTTCTTAAATCGGCAAGTTCTTCTTCTGTCTCCGGGGGGAGGGTGGAGTCATTCTCCAAAGGTCGGGACTCCAGATCGGCCTGCAATTCTTTTATTGCATCGTCTTTTTCTACAATTAGCTTTTCTTTATCTTTGATTTCTGCGGTCATGGATTTGAAATCATCAGCGACAAGATGGAGGAAGGTGTCCACCTCTTGTTTGTTATAACCGCGGAACTTATCGTGAAAACATTGTTCCAGTATGTCGAGATAACTCAAACGCATGGTTGATTAATTTAGTCTTGCCCCAAGTGTGGCGAGGGATTCCACAAGAAACCCTTGCAAAAACATGATGGCTAACAGGACAATGATGGGTGAAAAATCTATTCCAATTCCCGACATGGGTACGAGTTGTCGGATTCGTTGTAGAACAGGTTCTGTTATACTGTAAAGGAATTGCACGATAGGATTATAAGGATCTGGGTTGACCCAGGATAATAAAGCACGAATGATGATGACCCACATATACAACTGTAGGATGACATTCAAAATAGTCGCTGTTGCTTGTAACAAGTTTCCTAGAATAAACACGGAATAACACTTTGGAGTGTATATTCTCCCATTTCGGGAGAAAGAATATCTGCCTTCAGGAGGCATTGTTACAAACTAAAATATCTGAAAACCCCTTTATTGTCAATGCGAAGTGGGTTTGTTTTTGAGCGATGCATTCAAAGAAAGAGATCAATGAAACGAACAAAAATTAAAGAACTGCTTAATTGCAAAGAAGAACAGGAAAGCGTTTTGGTGAAAGGTTGGGTGCGCACCCGTCGCGATTCTAAAGGAGGCTTCTCTTTTCTTGAAATCAATGACGGTTCTTGTCTGGGAAATATTCAAGCCATTGTTGACCATTCCCTGAATGAATTCCAGGAATTGGATAAACAGATCACAACAGGAAGTTGTGTGGCTATTACTGGCAAGCTCGTGGCCTCGGAAGGCAAGGGGCAAAAGATGGAGGTCCAGGCAACGGCTTTAGAGGTCTATGGTACGGCGGATGCGGAGACCTATCCTTTACAGAAAAAACGCCATTCGTTCGAATATTTACGCGAAATCGCGCACCTTCGTCCACGCACGAATACGTTTGGTGCTGTTATGCGAGTTAGAAGCCGACTGGCCTATGCCATTCATCAGTTTTTCAATGACCGTGGGTTTGTCTATCTGAATACGCCGATTGTCACTACCAGCGATTGTGAAGGTGCCGGGGAGATGTTTCAGGTCACCACCCTTGATCTTAATAATCCCCCCAAAGTGGAAGGGAAAATTGATTACGCGCAGGATTTCTTCGGCGAAAAAACTTCTCTCACAGTGAGTGGACAACTGGAAGGGGAAATTTATGCCCAGGCTCTTTCAGATATTTATACTTTTGGTCCGACCTTTCGGGCAGAGAATTCCAACACCAGCCGCCACCTTTCCGAATTTTGGATGGTGGAGCCGGAAATGGCATTCTATGACTTGGATGACGATATGGATCTTGCCGAAGAGTTTATTAAATACCTTTTTGCGGACGTTCTTGAAAATTGTACAGAGGATATGGAGTTTTTTAATCAGCGCATTGATAAAACCACTCTCGAAACTCTACAGCATATTGTAGATAACCAGTTTGAGAGATTGACTTACGCCGATGCAATCCACCGCCTGGAAAAATCGACGGAGACATTCACCTACTCCGTTGAATGGGGGTGCGCTTTACAGGCAGAGCACGAGCGTTATCTTAGCGAAAAGGTGTTCAAGAAACCGATCATTGTTTACAATTATCCAGAAAAGATTAAATCGTTTTATATGAAACTGAACGAAGATGGCGAAACAGTTCGGGCGATGGATGTCCTGATTCCCAAACTTGGTGAGATCATTGGCGGCAGTCAGCGTGAAGAGAACTACGATATATTATTAAAGCGCCTGAAAGACAGTGGTTTGAGTCCCGAAGAATATTGGTGGTACCTCGACCTCAGGAGATTTGGGTCAGCTCCACATTCCGGGTTCGGGTTAGGGTTCGAACGTTTAGTTCAGTTCGTCACGGGTATGGAAAATATCCGCGATGTCATCCCTTTTCCTCGGACTCCCAAACACGCCCGCTTCTAACCGGCCATGCGGCCGGGGGCAATAGTTCGGTGCCTGTATAGAGAAACAGGTATCGTTTATCCTTTTACTATTAGTTGATGTGAAGGGTGATCAGCCGAACCATTTTCCAGAAGCTTGAGCGGATTGTATCGCTTAGAAAAGAATAGACCTATAACGTCCCACGTTATTTTACCTAGATAGACAACCAAACCGCATTACACTGGGCTCAAATCAATTTTCGGCAGATTTTATTTTCTTGAGATAAACGGCAGTTTCTATGTGCTGGGTTTGTGGGAACATATCGATCACCCGCATATCGTGAATTTTGTATCCTTCTAGCCTTTCTAGGTCACGGGCGAGGGTGGATGGATTGCAGGAGACATAGATGATTTGTTCCGGTTGTGATTGCAGTAAGGTTTTTATAACCGATTCGGAACAACCTTTCCGGGGTGGATCAATGATGAAAGTATGAACTTTTTCTTTAGATATAACGTGCGGCGCGTGCTCTTCCACACTCCCGGTCAGAAACTGGCAAGAGCTGATGCCATTGGTTTCTGCACTCAGACGTGCATCTTCCATAGCCGGTTCGAATTGTTCGATGGCGATCACTTTTTTACCTTTTGCCGCGAGCCACAGTGCAATGCCTCCGGAACCGCTATAAGCATCGATGATGGTTTTCCCTTCGGCGGCATCGACCCAATTGTCGATAAGATCGTAAAGACGTAAAGTTTGCGCTGAATGGATTTGAAAAAAGGACCCGAGGGAAAGGTGGAAACTCAAGTCGGCAAGTTTGTCTGTAAGCCTTTCCTTTCCCCATAGCAATCTGTTTTCTTTTCCTAGAATCACATTGGTGGCACGCGGGTTGATGTTTTGAATGATGCCGACAATACTAAGTTCTTTTAGTTTTTTTTCTTCGGTTAGTTCGGTCAGAAAATTTCTTGGGAATCGGCCTTCATTGGTCATCATTCCCACAAGAACTTCACCGGTGGACTCTGAATGCCGAATAACGAGTCCTCTTACCAGTCCTCGATGGTTTCCTTCGTTGTAGACGGAAATTTGATTTTTCTTTAAGATTTCTCGCAGCCATTCTTTTGCATTGTTGATAGGTTCTGGAAGAATATCGCAAGTGGGCGAATCGGCAACTTTATGTGACCCTTCGGAATAGAATCCGATTTGCGGGTCACTGGTTTTTCCCTGTACTGCGAAACTGGCTTTGTTGCGATACTGGTATTGTTTGTCTGCCGCGAAGGCTTCAATTTTTTCTGGAAGCTCAACTCCGCCAATACGACTCAGGTTGTCTCGGACCACTTGAATTTTAAATTCGAGTTGTTTTTCGTAGTTGAGATCTTGAAATTTACAGCCGCCACATTTGAAAAATACAGGGCAGGGTGGGTCGACCCGGTCTTTGGAAAGCTGTGTCCGTTCGAATATATCTAACACGCCGAAGCGCGGTGTGATTTTGATCATTTTTCCTCGGACGCGATCACCGGGAAGGCCGCCGGGGGTGAACACCGTATAGCCTTCGTGGCGGCAGAGTCCATCGCCGCTGGATGCCAGGGTTTCTACATCCAATTCCAGTCGGTCGCCCCGTTTCACAGGTATGTTTAATTTGGTTTTTGCCATGGTCTATTTTGTTGCTCGTGTAGTTTAATGAGGGGAGAACCTTAGCACACTCCGTTGCCAGAACCTAGAATTCGGTTGTATACTTGCCGCTATGAATAAAACCACAGCCATATTGGCAGCTGTTTCCGAAGAGATCGCCGGTATCAAACAGGCAATGAATATTTCTGACCGAATTCGTCTGGGTAAATCCGAAGCCTGGCCGGGAAAATGGCAGGGGAAGAATATAGTCCTTGTTCGCACCGGAGTTGGCAAGCAACGTGCCGCTGAGGCGGCATTACAAACCATCGAACAATTTTCTCCTAATAGGTTGCTCAGTATTGGATATGCAGGCGGATTAGTCTCCAAGCTTGATGTGACCGATCTGATTGTCGCTGAGCAGATTGTGGATGTGGAATCTTCCTTAGAGTTTGTGCCCGATCAGCAATGGTTGCAGTCGGCACTAAACGTTCCCGCCCGGGAAAACTATAAAATCATTTCAGGAAGACTGGTCACTGCGGATAAGGTTATTCACAGTCCACAAGATAAAAAAGAATTTGGTGAACGCTTTTCAGCCGAAGCGGTGGAAATGGAAACCTCTGCGATTGCTAAAGTGGCAACGGATAAAAACCTGCCGTTTTTATCTGTTCGCGCAATTTCTGATTCCGTCGAACAGGAAATTCTGGACAGTTCTTCGTTTCTTGGGAGCGATGGGGAAATTTCCAAACTGAAAGCCGGGTGGTATGTTCTGACGCATCCCGGTTCTATCGCCAGTGCCCTGTCACTGCGTTCACAAACTCTACGAGCCACACGCACTATGACCGAGTTTGTTTTCCATCTATTGTAAAATTGCGGAAAAAAATTGACGTTGCAGTCGGGTATCCGTTCATTTTTTGCCGGAAATTCTGACGCGAGCCTCTCTGCTCTGAAATTATAAAACCCTTTATTTATATATCTTTATCGTTTATTTGTGGTCTGATTTTAGATTTGGCATGGGGATTGCTATATGTATAGCTGAAGATTCGAACTGGTACTGCCACCTCCAACGGATTGAATTTACCTCCAAGTGATTCAATCCGTGGCGTGCCAACCTCGATGGCTAACAAGCTTTTTTCTCTCCGGCTCCCTTTTAAGGGGGCCCCCCTCCTCCCTTCTCCAGGGTTACGTTGGACTCTACTAATCAATACCCATAAAGCGAAACTAATATCCTCAAGCCTTTTACTGTAATATTTTAAAATAGCGTCCGCTATCGACGGCGTTCTCAACCGGTCAACGTAACAATATAATCTTAAATAAAAAGATGGAGTGTTGCAAATGGCATATAGAACCCGAATTTAATACACCTGTGCATAGAAACAGGAGATATGAGATCGTTGGAACAAAGGCGAGTCTCTGACCTCAATCGGCCGATTATTTGATCGTCCTTTCTTTTCTATTTTTAACATATTGGCACCAACGGGTGGCATTCGTTCACCCCTTCGCAAAAGATCTAAACGGGTTCTTACCCTGTCTGAACGAGAAGAAATTTCAAGAGGTACTGTTGCTGATTTATCCATTCGCTCAATCGCTAAACATTTAAATCGTCCCCCTTCAACGATCAGTTGTGAAATCAAACGCAATGGCGGTTATCATAACTATCGAGCTACCCAAGCTGATCTTTCTGCATGGGAGCTAGCGTATCGCCCTAACCCATGTAAATTGGCTTGCAATCGATCCTTAAGCCGAACTGTGGCGAAAAAACTTCAATTAAATTGGTTACCTGAGCAAATCGCCCGATGGCTTTGAGTGTTTCGCCTCTCTGCCATCGATCCTATAGCCCTGACATTTGCGCTGGTGCATAGTTTCTTCGAGTTTGATACGCCATATTTACACTCCATCTTTTTATTCTTAAGATAAAGTGTTGCGCCGATCCGTTGATGTTGCAGCCGAAAGCGGAAAAGTGCATATAACCTGGGCTTTAGTTTTATTTAAGCTTGGTATGAGATTCCCGCAACACTTATTTTAGTTCTAGTTGGGAGAGAAAGCGAGATGATGATTGCTGCCACCGCCACCAGGATTGGGGCCGCCATTGAGGATGTGGATTTTTCCTTTCAGAAGAACCGAGGCCAGCCCGTGCAATCCACTAGGCATGGGGTTGAAAGTTTTCCATTTATTCGTTGCTGGATTATAGCCTTCGTTTTCTATGAAAGTTCCTTCGCCTGATTCGCCGCCGAATACATGAATCCACCCGTTTAAGAATTGGGAAGTGATGCCACTGCGGGCCGTGGGCAAGGGAGCGTGTTTCGTCCATTTTTTAATTTTCGGATTGTAAGATTCATTGGAGTTGAGGTTATTGTGATAATTCACATCGATGCGTCCGCCGATGACGAATAGCTTGCCATTAGCCTCGGTTGCGGTGAGGTGGTCTCGGGGTGTGGGCAATGGCGGTAAAATTTCCCAGTAATCGGTTGCCGGGTCATACACTTCGTGGGCATCGCTGTTGACGAGATTGAATAATTTTCGGTGCGCTCCACCCACTAAATGAATTTTGCCGTCGATGACGGCGGCTGCGTGCGCTCCCCTTGCGGTTAGCATGGGAGTTTTGTTAGACCATCTGTGCAAGTCGGGATCGTATTCATAAGTGGTGTTGACCGGCTTCCAGAGCCCACTTTTGAATCCACCAATGACATAAATTTTTCCATTTACCACCGCCGCTGTTGTGTGGTGCAACGCTTGCGGAAGCGGGACAGCCATGCCCCAATTGTTTAGCACTGGATTCCAGACATCGATACGAGTGGTAGCGCCTTTAGGGGTGAACCCACCTAACACGTATATTTTTCCGTCAAGAAGGACTGCTGAGTTTTCTGTTCGGGTGGTGGGTGTTACAGGCAGTTGCTTCCAAGTTCCCTGCGCAGTAACTTGCGTGGGGTTGTAAATAAGGGAACCCAAAGTTCCCATGATTAGTATGGCAACGAAGCGTTTCATGATTTTAGTTTGAGTGAGACGCGGTTTTACCTTTTACGACCTGATCGAGTATTACCAGTTGTTCGAGTAGCTCTGGGAGCAGATCGATTTGCAACATATTGGGTCCGTCTGAGAGTGCTTTGCTTGGATCGGTATGGATTTCCATGAATAAGGCATCGCAACCCACGGCTACGGCTCCGCGTGCCAGATCGGGAACCATCTCACTTTGTCCACCGCTTGTCGTGCCTTGTCCACCGGGTTGTTGCAGGCTATGGGTAGCATCGAATATCACCGGGTAGCCGTGTTCTCGCATTAGAACCAGCGACCGCATATCGACGACAAGGTTGTTGTAACCGAAAGTAGCCCCGCGCTCAGTGAGTAAGATGTTGCTATTACCGCTTTCTTCAAGTTTAACCACCACATTTTTCATATCCCACGGTGCGAGGAACTGGCCTTTTTTAACGTTGATGGGTTTACCTGTTTGCGCGGCCTTGACCAGCAAGTCGGTTTGACGACAAAGGAACGCGGGAATCTGCAAGATGTCGAGGACTTCTGCCGCCGGATCAATTTCTTCTTCTTTATGAACGTCAGACAGAACTGGAAGGTCGAGTTCGGTTTTAATTTTTTGCAGTATTTTTAATCCGTCATTCAGCCCCGGACCGCGAAACGATTTTATGGAGGTACGGTTGGCTTTGTCGTAAGAAGCTTTGAAGATGAATGGCACGTGCAAATCTGTTGTAATTCGTTTGAGTTTTTCAGCGATCTCCATTGCAATTTTTTCCGACTCGATCACACAAGGCCCAGCGATGAGAGCTAAAGGATTTTGTCCTCCTATTGAAAGGGGACCAGCTGCAATTGAACGTGTTATTTTTGGATTCATTCTGGCCTCGGTGACAATGCCGCTTGAACTTCATCCGAAATAGGAACCGGGTGAGGAACTTCGGTGCGCGATGGCAACCCCTCTGGAGCCAGAAGGCCGAGCATTATTTCTCTCACTTTTTCATTATTGGATGCTTTGTAGGGAGAGGCAAAACCATTTTCCGATAGTTCTGTAAGATTGATATCCGGAAAATCATTATTCAAAGAAAGAATGATCGGTATCTGGCGATATTTTTTTTTTACATTGAACAGATGTTTGATTTCGTTTTTATCTCTTCGGGGTGCAAACACAATCAGGTCGCAACGGATGAGATCGGGACGCTTGAAACAATCGTTGATGGCGATAAACGTCATAACGGTAATGATTTCTTCGCTGAGAAATTTTGCCATTTGAATGCGCTCGCCGCGAACTGGGTCGACAATAAATACTGTTTTATAACTCATCCAACCTTCTTGAAATTAAATTAAAAGTTAACTCATTTTAGCATTTATTTTTCGGTAAAACCTCTTTGATTTGCGCTAGTCGCTATGAAACAATGTCAAGAAAGCAAAACTTCTGGTTTTCTATTATGCTGAATAAAAGCTCCTTTCTCTTTTTAGTGTTTCTCTGGTTCGCATCTCCCGTCTTTGCGGCAAATCAAATCGTTGTCGTCAAAATTTTCGGTGCTATAAACCCTGCTGTAGCGGAATTTGTCTCGCAGGAAATCCATCAAGCCAATAAGGAACAACAGGCGCTGATTGTTCTTAACATGGATACTCCAGGCGGACTGGATACTTCGATGCGGCAGATCATCAAAAAAATTCAAAGCTCGCATGTGCCAGTAGCTTCTTATGTTTCACCAAGTGGGTCGCGAGCCGCTTCAGCAGGTACTTTCATTACTATTGCTTCGCATATTGCCGCGATGGCTCCGGGGACGAATATTGGAGCGGCGCATCCGGTAAATATGATGGGCGGTAATAACCAGCAAGAATCGACCATGGATAAGAAAGTGGTCAACGATGCGGCGGCCTATATACGTTCTCTCGCCGAACTTAGAAACCGAAACAGTCATTGGGCAGAGCTTGCCGTAGTGAAAAGCGTTTCGATTTCTGCGGAAGAAGCGAAGCGGCTGAATGTGATCGACCTCATTGCCGGAAATGTGAAAGCCCTCATACTTGCGATTGACGGCAGAGAAATTCAGACCACATCAGGACCGATGACATTGAAAACTGGGAGGCTGGAAATCGTGTATCACGAAATGAGTCCGCGACTGAAAATGCTGGATATTATTTCTAATCCAAATGTGGCATACGTTCTTATGATGATAGGAGTGGTGGGTCTTTATTTTGAAATGTCGAATCCCGGACTGGTTTTTCCAGGGGTGATCGGTGCCGTCAGTATGGTGCTTGCTCTTTATGCCATGCAAACTCTTCCCATTGACTATGCGGGGCTGTTATTGGTTTTACTCGGAGCTCTATTCTTTATAGCGGAAATTGGAGTGATGAGTTATGGGCTTTTGTCGCTCGCGGGTGTGGTATCGATTTTTCTAGGATCGACGATGTTAATAGACAGTGACGACCCGGCGATGCAGATTTCTCAATCTATTCTTTACCCTACTTTGGGGCTGACAATAGTTTTTTCTATTGGCATCATCGTTTTTGCGACCCAAACTCGTAATTTGAAAAAGCAGGGGGGAGCAGAGGGAATGCTTGGCGAGACGGGTATTGTTAAGGAGAATTTGAATCCACACGGGCGCGTTCTGGTGCATGGAGAATTGTGGGACGCGGAATGCGAAGGGGAGATAATGGAAGGCGAGCATGTTATTGTTGAATCGGTCGAAGGATTAAAAGTAAGAGTGAAAAAAAACTCCTTATAACTTTTTCTAAACATGAAAGCGCTGATGACAATTTTTCAATCCATAGGGGTGATGGCATTACTGGTTCTCCTTTATGCGGTGTTGTTAGTCGGTTGTGAAAAAAAGATCATTTTTCATCCTGCCAAATTCCCTGAAGGTTATTGGAACCCCGTTTCTTTAGGTTTAAAAGCTAAGGACATTTCATTTCAGTCTGAAGATGGAGTGAACCTGCATGGCTGGTTTGTTCCAACTTCGGGTGCGAGAGCGACTCTGCTATGGTTTCATGGCAATGCGGGTAACTTGAGTCACCGTCTAGACAATATTCAGCGATTGCTTCCCTTGAAACTTAATATTTTTATTTTCGACTATCGTGGTTACGGTAAAAGCGAGGGCGAGCCGGATGAGCAGGGGATATATAAAGATTCGCAGGCGGCTTACAATAAGGTTCTTGAACTAAAAGGGGTGTCGGTCGATTCGCTTTTTCTTTTCGGTCGTTCACTGGGGGGTATTTGCGCAGTGGAGACGGCTCTTAATAACTCGGCGCGTGCGTTGATCCTCGAATCGGTTTTCACCTCGGCCTCCGATATGTCGAGAAAAATTATGCCCCTGATTCCACTGGGGTGGGCCATCCGATCCAAGCTTGATGCTATTAATAAGGTGCCGGAACTCAAGCTTCCCAAACTATTCCTTCACGGCGATAGGGATGAGATTGTTCCCTTTGATCTGGGGAGAAAGCTTTATGAGGCGGCGGCGGACCCTAAAAATTTTCACATCATCCGAGGCGCGGGCCATAATGACACCTACATCATGGGCGGCCGCGATTACTATAATTCCCTTGATGAATTTATTACTGAAACGCTTAAAATTCCCATGACCTTGCAGAAAATTTAAGCTACATTGATCTCTTCATTTTAAAGCTAACTGCATTAAACATATGATTCGACAGGACATTTTAAAAAATATCAAGCGGGTGGTTATAAAGATCGGCAGCAGCGTTATCTCTAATAAAGATAAGGGGCGATCTTCACTTGAGTGCGGATTGAGCAAAGACTGGGTGAGGCATTATGCCCGCCAGATAAAGCTGATTCAAGATAAGGGATACGATGTGGTGCTGGTCTCTTCCGGTGCTATAATGGCGGGGCGCGAAAGATTGGGGTTGAGCCGAGCCGATCTTTCTATCCCAGAAAAGCAGGCTTGCGCTGCTATCGGCCAGAGTTTTCTCATGCACACCTATGAAAAAGCTTTTGAGAAAAAAGATATAAAGGTTGCGCAGATTTTGTTGAGCCACGATGATCTAGGCAATCGCCGCCGTTACCTGAATGCAAAACATACGATAGAAGCTCTTTTAGAACGCAATGTTATTCCCATTATCAATGAAAACGATTCTGTTACAGTCGAAGAGATCAAGATTGGGGATAATGACACGCTATCGGCCACGGTTGCCTGTTTGGTTGATGCACAACTTTTGATAATTCTTTCAGATGTTGAAGGGCTGTTTAACAGGGACCCTTCTATAAAGATAAAAGGTGAAAAGGCAGAGCTGCTTTCACATGTCGCCCGTGTCAATGATGAGATCGAGCGTACAGCGGGAAAGAGTAATAATAAACTGACGGTAGGGGGAATGTATACCAAGGTGATTGCAGCAAAAAAGACAATGAGTTTTGGTATTCCCACTTTGGTTGTGAATGGGCTGGATGAAAAAGTGCTGGAAAATATATTTTCGGGTAAAGATGTGGGCACTTTGTTCTGGTCGGGTAAAGGGAAAATTCGTGATCGAAAACATTGGATCGCCCACACCCTCAAGCCTGCAGGAACTCTTGTTGTCGATGCTGGTGCGAGAAAAGCCTTGATAAAAAGAGGCAAGAGTTTACTGCCTGCCGGGCTGATAAAAGTTAAAGGTGATTTTGAATTTGGCAAAGCGGTCATGATTGTCGATGAAGAGGGCAAAGAAATCGGCCGAGGTCTCGTCAATTATAATTCCAGCGACTTGCTTAGAATTAAGGGTATGAAAACCCCGGCTATCAAAAAAATGATCGGTAAATCATTTTATGAAGAGGTAATTCATCGCGACGATTTGGTGATTTTTTGATTTTTTTCTTTAAGCCTAGAATTCTTTTGTTCGCAGAAAAGGTTTTGCGAGTAACCAACGGAGGTACTCCGTGAAATGGTGGGAAAAAGAACCGCTGCGTTTTGAATGTCAGCCTGACTGCTTTAAATGCTGTACCAAACCCGGCATTGTTCATTTTGATCGTGAAGATATAAGAAACGCTGCCGACTATCTGGGTATCCCCCTTGCAGAGTTTAAAAAAGCCTTTCTAATCCGCGATGATGGTGAATGGGTTCTCGAAGTCGGAGAAGACGGCGCACCCTGCAGTTTTCTAACGGATAAAGGATGCGGTATCCATGAAGGGAAACCAAAACAATGCCAGTCTTACCCTTTCTGGCGTGAGAATATGGATTCCAAAAATATGTGGAAACTGATTGGCGGATTTTGTCCGGGTATCGATATAGGACCGATGATAAAAGTCGACACCATTAAATCCTTCCTCAAAAAATTTAGGTACTGACCACTCGACGTGGGGCCAATAAGTCAGGGCCTTTATGCCGCGATACCCTTGCCCTCGAGCTTCTGGATATAAATTTATAAAAAAGCCCATATCTCATTTTTCAAAATAAAAATAATAACGATATTTCTCTGTTTTTTATAGAGTTGAGGGCTCGGCTCTTTGGCCCTACGCCGAGTAGTTGACAAGGGGGGAAGGGGTGAGCATAATACCGGGCTGGCTTTAGACATAATGGTTTTTTTAATTTTTTTGGAGTGATTCATGCCGGTTTTAGTGGTGGTGGGAATGCAGTGGGGAGATGAAGGCAAAGGCAAGATCATCGATTTGTTTGCTGAAAATGTCGATGTGGTGGCTCGTTATCAAGGAGGGCATAACGCGGGGCATACCATTTGTTTTGATGAAAAAGAATTTGTTTTGCACCTCATTCCTTCAGGAATTTTTCACGCTGGCAAACTCTGTGTGATTGGTAATGGAGTTGTGGTTGACCCTATCGCGTTGGCAGATGAGATGCGTCAATTGGAAGAGATGGATGTCGAGCTGGAAGGCAGACTGGTTATCAGTGATCGGGCCAATTTAATCATGCCTTACCACGGGGTTAGTGATCAAGGTCGCGAAAAAGGCGATGGGAAGTTTGAGAAGATCGGCACCACAGGGCGAGGTATTGGCCCTTCCTATGCAGATAAGATTGCACGCTCTGGCATTAGAACCTGCGATTTGAGAGATGAAAAATATCTTCGAAATCGTTTGGAAGCGAACTATGAAGAAAAAAGTCAGGTGCTTAAAAGTCTGTATGGAAAACAATTGCCGGGGTTAGATGGTCTCTTTAATGATCTGATGGTTTTTCGAGAGGTTATTCTAAAGTATCTAGTAGACACGAATGTATTGATGAATGATCTGATCTCGCAGAATAAAAAGATTCTTTGCGAAGGTGCGCAAGGCACCATGCTGGATGTTGACCATGGAACGTATCCATTTGTGACCTCTTCGAATTCATCGGCAGGAGGTGCATGTACGGGACTGGCTATACCCCCTACAAAAATTGATCGAGTGCTTGGGGTAGTTAAAGCTTATACCACTCGTGTTGGCGAAGGGCCTTTCCCAACAGAACTATTGGATAAAGACGGCGAACAACTGGGAAAAGTAGGGCATGAATTCGGTGCCACTACTGGAAGACAAAGACGTTGCGGCTGGTTCGATGCGGTGGTTGCTCGATACGCTATCCAAATTAATGGAATCGATGCATTGATTCTGACAAAGATCGATGTGCTTGATGGATTCAAAACCATAAAAGTTTGTACTGGATATAAGTTTGAGGGAAAAGTTTATCCAGATATGCCCGCTGATCCTAAAATTCTTGAAAGCTGTCAGCCCGTTTACACTGAGCATGAAGGCTGGATGGAAAAAACCGCTGGGATTCAAGACTTCGATGCATTGCCACAAAAAGCCAAAAACTATGTAAAATATCTCAGCGATTTACTGGAAACTCCTTTTTTGATTGTCTCAACAGGGCCGGATCGCGAAGAGACAATTCAACTCGGTCCCTTATTTGCCGATTCTTGATCCTCCCCCTGCCAAAGAAATTCTGATAGCCCCCCGCCATCAAGTGAGTATAATATTCATGTAAACATTTGATCCATTTTGAGGCTTTATTTTATGCTGACAATCGGGATACTGCTGTTCTCCTGCCTGTTTTTTTATTTTATCGGTTACCGTTTTTATGCGGGGAAGTTAGATAGCGAACTGATTCAACCGAGTGACAAGAAAGTCACACCAGCGGTAGAACAAAATGACGGCGTAGACTATGTGCCCAGCAAGCCTCTGGTGCTTTTCGGTCATAACTTTGCATCGATCGCCGGAGCGGGGCCTGTTATCGGACCTATCATTGCCATGCACCATTTTGGTTGGGCGATCACCCTGGTGTGGATTTTGCTCGGCAATGTTTTCATCGGTGCCGTGCACGATTACCTGACCTTGATGGTTTCTGTTCGCAACCGTGGCAGTTCCATTGCGGATATCGCTGAGACCACGATGGGCTATCGTGCCAAGGCGGTTTTCGCCGTCTTCTTGGTATTGGCAATGCTGTTGGTGATTGCGGTGTTCGGTGTCGTTGCGGCAAAGACCCTGATAGCTCAGCCAGAAATGGTGTTCCCCACATTCGCGATCATCCCTGTTTCGGTCATATTAGGATGGTGTATTTATAAAAAGAACCTCAATTTGCAAATCGTGTCGGCAGTAGCTGTGCTGACCGTCATTCTAAATATCTATATTGGATTTCAGATCCCTGTTCCTATCCCGGAAGAGGGAGTGTTAGGTCTTTCCCCTTTGATATTCTGGTTTGTCATACTGATGATTTATGCAGGGGTGGCATCTGTTTTGCCCGTGCAAACTTTATTACAACCGCGCGATTATCTCTCTACCTTCATTCTTTTTGGTTCGATGGCCCTCGCAATTTCTGCTCTGTTGTGGGTCGGACCCGAATTAAATACGCCAGCCTGGAGAGGGGCGATGTCAGAAGAGCAGGGGCCGGTTTGGCCGATGCTGTTTGTGCTGGTGGCATGTGGTGCGGTTTCTGGTTTTCATTCGCTTGTGGCGGGTGGCACCACTTCTAAACAATTGGCCACTGAAACACAGGGGAAAATCATCAGCTACGGCGGCATGCTCACCGAAGGGG
>Ga0209631_10002053_pt1 | contig 24629 bp, 25 predicted proteins | sample COG_08_FD_184752 | JGI IMG/M metagenome (GOLD analysis project Ga0209631, IMG submission 184752) | Pelagic Microbial community sample from North Sea - COGITO 998_met_08 (SPAdes) (version 2) | ecosystem: Environmental > Aquatic > Marine > Neritic zone/Coastal water | place: Helgoland, sampling... | reverse complement strand
AGCCTTGCGGGTGATGAGGCATTCCAACTTGAGCATTTGCATCCTAAATTTGAATCATTTGCATCAAAATTGCCTGGCGTCAGGGCGAGAGCGTTCATCGGTAATGTTGGGGCAATAGAGGAGGTTGTTCTTGCGCCAGAAACAGTCTGGTTGTTACCAGAGATTAATCTGGGTGTTGTTATTTATTGCGGTGAAGCCGAAGTGTCTGGACGGTATGCCCAACTGGTGGTGGATAATTTATTAATGGCCTACGAGCATCAGGAAGACCCCGCGCGTGATCTAGCCTATTACAACGACGTGCTCGAGCAGAGAACGAATACGGATACGGCATTGGCGCATATTTTTGATGAATCGCAACTGTCTCCACTCAAAAGTAAAGATAAACAAGCTGCGTTAACTCAAGAGCATGTCGATGAGGTTGATCGGTTAAACGCGTACCAAGACGAGCACTTTGAGAAAGTTCAAAGACGGTACCAAAACGAAACAGGGCTCACTGCGTCAAGCGATGTTAAGCCAACGCCTGTGAATCCCGAGATGGTGATCGCGCCGGCGGCGCTGGCGCGAGCAGACTTTTCACTGGGACCGCCTTTGCAATCAGCAAAGGCTTCGATGGAGGCAGCCGAGACCGCGGCAGCGAGGGACCGAGCGGCGCTTCCGGAAGGTCAGACCTCGGTGATAAATGAGAGTGACGAAGAAATAATTTCTTTGGCGCTGAGTAAAACCGATGGCAGCTATGAACGCGAATCCTATGAGCGGTTAAGAAGCACTTCGGAGCACGCTGAACAAGACCGAATCGATGTCGTTCGATTAGAGCTTCAAGGTGCAGCATTCAATCAAACGCCTCAGGCTATTAGTTTACTCAAGTTCGTTGTCGCAGGCACTGAACTAAGAAATGCCGTGCGCTTGGCGTTAGATTCTGGCGAGCGACTTTCGTATCGGGATTTCACTGGTGCTGACTTGTCAGGCATGGATTTTTCCGGCAAGGATTTGCAAGGCACAATATTTGAATGCGCTAACCTCACCAATGCAAATCTTCAGGGCTGCAACCTTCAGGGTGCCTCATTTTTGGCGGCCAACCTTTGTTCTACCAACCTCTCTAATACGGTTTTGAGGGATGCGAACCTCAGTATGGCTTATGGCCATGATACCGTGTTCCGACAGGCCGTTTTCGAAGGTTCGGTCCTCATGCAGAACGCGAACCTTGTGGGGTCTGACTTTACGCAAAGCAAAATTTCGGGTCTCGTTTCATTGAAGAGTCGATTGCGAGGTTGTGAGTTTTCAGAGTCTGTGGTCACGCAGTCAATCTTCACTGAAACCAGTCTCGCCGGGAGCTCTTTTTCTGAGACCCAAATCACCGTGAGCCAATTTCTGGCTTGCGATTTCAAGCTGACCGAGTGGTTCCGTCCAGCCTTGGAACGAACTGTTTTTGTCAATAGCGGCATGCAATTGATGAGCGTCGAAGAGGGCGTCTTTGTCCGCTGCCAAATAGCCGGCGACACGTTCGCAACTGGATCGAACTTCACGAGGTCTGAATTTTCGGATAGTGGGCTTCGGTCTTTGACGGCCACCGGCATCTCGTTTTCCGAGGCACGGTTAGTCCGTACGGATCTCGCTATGTCGCAATTTAGAGGCGGCAACTTTACAGAAGCCTGTTTTTCAGAATGTATCGCGAATGAAAGTAACTTCTCGAGTTGCGACTTTCAGAATGCCTTGATTAGCAGCACAAATTTGACCGGCTCCCTGTTGATTGACAGTAATTTCGAAGGGGCCGATTTTTATGAGTCAGATATTCTACTTGCAGATTTTACAAACGCTGAAATTGATCAGGCCATTAATATGATGCCGTTAAAAAAAGAGAGGTTGGACGATGAACGTCGCCGAGTTGCTTGATCATTTGTCAATGGGTAGCTCGGTTGCTGACGCTGAGATTGAAGGCGATTTGAACGGGTTGAGTTTCGAATCGGTTACTTTTATGCGAGTAAACCTTGAGCGCGCAATCATCGGTAACTGTGATCTGAGTAAATCGGTTTTTGTTGCTTGTGTCGCGGGTTCGGTTGATTGGCGTGGGGCAACCTTAAACGGGACGACATTCAGTGAATGCGAATTGCAGGGCAGTGACTTTTCCGAGAGTGCTATGAGTCAATGTATTTTTTCAAAAACGGACTTCACGCGGACGAATTTCAGCGGAGCTAATATCGACAAATGCATTATTGCCGGTTGTAACTTCTCGGACTGCTCCTTTTCGGAATCTACTCTCTTTGAGAGCTCATTTATGGCGTCAAGGGTAGATCGAGCGCAATTCCAAAACATAAGTTGGATTAACTTTTCTATGAATGATGTGGATTTTACGTCGTGTTTGTGGGCGCCAGCGAGAGTAGAACGGGCAGTTTTAGTTCAATGTGATTTCAGTGGTCAGTCCCTTAGACAGACTGAATGGGTTCAGTGCTCGCTGAATGACAGTCGCCTCTACAATACAGATTTTACCGATGCGAATTTATTCCATTGTCTTTTTGTGAATTGTGAGATCAAGGATAGCGCATTTAAAAGAGCTCAGCTTAAGGGCGCGCTATTCACTAACGCATCGATAGCCAATACGGATTTTTCGAACGCTGAGATTGAGAGTGGTAATTTCGATGGTGTCAAAGGTTTCGCTATTGATTTTTCGGGTGCCCAGCTTCCGCAATCTCGTTTTAGCGGTGCTACGTTGGTAGAGACTGATTTTTCAGGAACAAATCTTGCCAGAGCAGATTTCTCGAATGCCGATTTACAGTCGGTCGCCTTTTCTGGCGCTAACTTGGCGCATGCGAAATGGCAGAACGTAGAAAATGACGGTGAATTATCAATGACTCAAGCCGGCGCAGTCATCGCGACGGATGAGGTAAGGCTTGCGGTTGATCGAAGAACGGGAAGAGCAGCATGATCCATTTTATTGATACTGAGTGCTATGGCGCGAAGGTATTACCTCAGCGAGGAACCGACATGACATTGCCACGATTTACGAACAAATACAGCGGAGCCTATCTATGAATATGTTGGTGAGTGCGAAGCGAGATCCAGAGGATAAAAAATCAGTGTTGGTTGATGGGAGTCCGCAGCTTTCAGAGGGCGTGATCAGCTCGCAAGGGGATGGGTGCAATACGTGGGAACTCGTCGATGGCAGGATTGCAGAGCGCGCCGTTAGTTGTTTAGTTGATCCAGAGTTGGGAGACGGGGTGGTGGTGTTTGGCTCAGAACGGCGGCATATGATCTTGGCTATCCTCACACGGGAAAATAACCTGTCAGTTGCCATAGGGGCAGGGAAGGCTCAGGGCCTGATCCTAAAAGGTAAAAACATTACGTTGCAAGCAAGTCACGCAGCGGAAATAACGAGTTTGGGGTCCCTAACCTTTTCGGCACCCCTAGGGCGTATTCAGATAACGGCTGCAGAATTATTTCAGTCGATCAGCTGCACGCTTGTCACATTGGCCAGAAATATGGTCACGAAAGTCACGGACTATCAGTTTAGGGGCGAGGGTTCGGTCGTATCAACTGCAAAAACGCAGGTTATTACCGCGGAAACGGATCTCAGGATCGATGCTCAACGAATTAATATGGGTTAAAGAATAATGTTTATCAAAACATACATGTGCTCTATGAGTATAGCTTTCGCAGATTGGTGTAAGGTGATAATTCCTATCCCAGCGCCACCGGGATTTGTCATTGTGCCAATGCCCTTTTTGAACATTGCGCTGTCTTGTGTGGCGATACCCAACATATTCAATATTTTTGTGACAGGCGTTCCGACGCATAATGTATTAACGATTACACCCATGTCGTCGGGCAACGAAATATCTGCACCATTAGGGGGTGTTGTATCGCAAATGTTTTGCGGTGCTCAGAGAAATATAACCTGCAGTTTGAAAGTCCTTCAAGGTGGTGCGCCCGTTACGAGATTGCTGGACGTGTCGGGTCAAAACGGTTTTGTGCCTAATTGGCCGCTGGGCATTACGATAACGCCTTCGCAATTCAAAATTATGGTGATGACCTGATGAGAGCATATTTAGCGGTAATTTTGGCACTGGGATTTTTGTCTGGTTGCGCGATGGTTGACCTTTCTCAATCTGTGATCAATCGATCAATGAATTTGGTCGGACTGGGGCCTAATGAAGTTGGGAGTATCGGCATTATGGCGTTGTCCGGCGCGTCATCTCATGCATTCGCCGTCGAGGTCGCCTTTGCATATGGTGACGCAGCGATGGCCGTCGTGGTATCGAGTGATGTCTCATTATGGTTTAAGGAAAGGGATGGCTTTTGTCGAAACTACGCTAACCAGCTGGATGTTATTCGGGTTGAGTTGCCAGCAGGCTATAGCGCTTTATTGGCGGAGTTACCTGAAGGTCATCAAAATGCGCAAGCGATATTTGTTTTTGCTGAGGCGCTTGGCAAGGCAGACCTGACGGAATTTAAGGCGCCTTGGGTTATTGTTTCTGAGGCCGACGTCGTGGTTCAGGAGGCGCCTCCAGGGGCTGAGTCGAGTCAGAGGGCATTGGTTGCCAGTGTGGGAGTACAAAAATTATGTTGAACCTTTCGAAATTATCTCACCCTGTGCATTGGAGTGAGGGGCTATTGATGTCGCCTCAGCATTTTCAACAGGCGGATTATTTTGCTCAGCAATTGATAACGCATCAGTTGCAGCGCGTGTCCCGTTTCTATTGGGGGGTGATTGATGCCAGAATCAGCGAGATTGAGTTCGCAGCTGGCACCATAAGTTTGTCCGCGCTTCATTGTGTTTTCCCCGACGGCGCAGTGGTGCAGTTTGAGGCCGACGATGTCGAAAACGTAGTGGCCTCCAGAGGGATCGGGGCCGTTAATCTCGTGCTAGGGGATCTAGATGTGCCCGCAGGGCAATCATTTACCGTTTCATTGGCGTTAGCAAAATACGGTCCAGGATGTGCAAGCGACGAGGACAGCGATCTGAAGCGTTTTGCTAGTGTTAACGAAGGACTAGTAGCGGACATTGGTGATGTGCTGAACCAAGTCGATGTTGTAAAGTTGCAGCCGCTCGTTCGGCTGGTTCTCGAAGCGAAAAGTTCACCAAACGTCTCAGTCATGCCTTTGTTTAAGGTTGAGAAAATGCTTGATGATTCGTTTCGATTCAAGGCCTTCACGCCGCCTCAGTTGTGCGTTTCAAATGATTATCAGGTAAATGGTGTGGCGGTTTGGAACCGCATTTGGACAATTGTGTCGAAAGCGCGCGCTAAGGCTGTTGAATTGAGATCGTTGCTCACGGATAAGCGATCCGAAGAGGTTGTGCTTGAGCAACAGCGTCGTCGGATTATCGTCTTATCGAGTAGTCTGCTCGGTGTTGAAGCAAAGTTAGAAGCTGAATGTCATCCTTTTGATGTTTACTGCGCTCTCCTTGACTACGCAGGTCAGGTTGCAGCGATTCGCGAGGACCCTGTTCCCCCCAAATTCAGACGCTATGTCCACAATGACCTTGATGGAACCTTTGGCCCCTTACTGGATTTTATCGAGGAGACGATAGAGTCCGTCAGAGTTGATTATTCTATCGCTCAATTTAGTCTTGATGAGGATGGAAACTATGTAGGATCGATCGCGTCGAGGCGCGCAGGGAACGAGATACTATTATCTTTCCAAGTGCCCGCGGGTCGTTCTAAAGACGAAGTCGGGCTCTGGGTGGAAAATGCTTATATTTGTGAAGCAGCGCGGTATCAGGAACTAGAGATTAGTCGTGATTTGGGACTGACGAGATCACGGGTACAAAAATACCCACCGCTCGATTTAATTGAAAGTGGAAAGGAAGTGCTCTTCGTGGTTTCTGCAGAAAATCAAGCGCCAACTCAACTCTTGATCTCGGGCTCTAATATTGCTTTAGAAGCATCGAAGCCGTCTTTGATATTGTCCTTTATGAGGCGCTCGGATTGATATGAGTGCGCTCAAGACCAATCTGCTATTTGAGTTTGAGGATTTACTCTCGAGCTGGGTCGACGCCATCGATGAATTGTCATCGCAGGTGAGTGCGGCTGATGAAGATTCTATGGGCTTAGTTCTACAACAATTCCAATCGATGGTGATTAAATCTACTGTCGGAGACCGAGATATGAGTGATTTTCTCGCAACGTTGGAACCCAAGCGATTGAGGATGCATTATGCCTTTTTTGCCTACTGCGATGATTTTTTGCTTCAAAGGTATGGCTGGGCCGGCGCTGTGCCTGAAAAGCTTGCGCAGTATCGCCGTGCATGGCTCAAGTTGTTGTTTGAGCAAAAGGTTTTTGGCTCTCGGTCAGCTGGCGTAAAACTTCAGAGTGATATCAGTAGTCTGGCGGCGAGTCCGCTGCTCGAGCAAGTGGATATCCAAATAACCCATGTCTACTTGAGGATCTTGTGGCTAGGGTTTGGGCCTAACTCAAAGCAGAACGGCGTGACACAGAGAGCGCTTCGGGAAAGGCTGGTTACGGCGATACAGGGTTCCAAGCAAGAAAAGTCTTTAATCACGACGCAGCCTTTCGGATGGATGCCACCCCCAGGTTTGATCGTTAAACGGCTGGCACCAATCGGTCGTTGGCGGAAGTTTTTGCTCTTTTTGGGGATAGGCTACGTGGCCGCAACGTGCCTAAGCATGCTTGCGATAACGCTATGGGTTGCGAGTATCTTGAATGAATAGACGAACATAACCATGAACTTTTCGAAAATAATGAAAAGTATCGGCAAGGCCATGGACGCGATTGGCGGCGGCTGGGTAGCGATTTTGATCGGTATTCTGTTGCTGGCCTTAATCCTGTTTCTCGTCTTTAAGAGTGGTAAGCAGCTGAAGATTAGGGTGCCGTTTCTACCGGCGCCATTTAATGTTATCAAATTGGGGCGGGACCCTAAGAAACCGCCAGAAGAAGGGGGTAATAAAGAGCCAGAGAAGCCGCTCATAGGTGCGATGTTTGAGGGCATCGATGCGCTGAGCGGGGATGCGAAAAAGCGCTACGATTTACCCGTTTATTTGATGATCAGTCAGGACGAATCCGCGCACGAATTGGTTGAAGGGACTGGCAACGATATTTTACAACGCTTGAGCCTAAAGGACCGTAATGGGGACGAGTCTGGTAGTTGTGTGGTGTTAAAGCATGGATGCCTTGTGCACCACCAGTCACCGGAACAAATCACAGCAGAATTGATCCACTCTCGACCGGAAAGGCCGCTCGATGGTGTGGTGTTTGCTGTTCCAGCGAAAGATTTATTAAATCCGATCCGAAAAGCACGTCAAAAGAAGCTTGACTGGTTATTTCAGCAGTTTTGGGCGGTGCAAAAAGATATTGAGTTTACGCTACCCGTTTATTTTATTGTGTCAGGTTTGGAGGAACTCAAGGGGTTTCAAGCATTCTGGGATCTGGCTGAGCTGGAGCCATTTCAAGACGAGATCTTCGGTTGGTCAAGTCCACAGAACTTTGACAGTCCCTTTAATTCAGTTTGGGTTGAGGAAGCATTTACCGGAGCTGCGAATGCGTTACAGGATCGGTTTTATGACGTCTCGGTTCGTGAGCGAGGTATTGATCCACAAGACGCGGTTCTCTTCCTTCAAGCCTTTCGGAGACTTCGAGCCCCAACACAGGAGTTTCTAGACGGGATCTTTAATTCAAGTGCCTTACAGCATCCTTGCTTTTTTCGAGGCATTTACTTTTCCGGATCACTAAAGTCCGGGGAAGGGAGTCGACCTGGTTTTCTCAAAGATCTGTTTAAGCGGAAAATCTTCCCAGAATATGGTCTAGCGATTCCTCGCTACGATAAACTGCTATCAGCAGATAAAACACTCAGGAACCTTCAAGTACTCTCGTTAGTGGGCTTTACGATATTGCTGGCTTGGACCGGGTTTAATCTCGCGGCTAAGCTTGAGCAGAAAAATGAATTGCGGGTGGCGGTGGCGAGCGTTAATGACATCTGGCGCGAGAATCAAGGCTACGAAAGTATTCGACCTCTGTTCGGTATCATGGCGCATATGGATGCCTCGGAAGAGTACTGCTGTGGTCCGCTTCCACTGAGGTTCGGTGGCATAAGCGTCAATAATCAGGTTGAAAATTTCTTTAAAGAAGAGATGTTTAGCAAACGAATTTTCCCGGCAATGGAGTGTCGCAGCCGTCAAAGAATCGCCGATTTATCTAATGAGAACAAATTCTCAGTTACGGGTGGTCTTCTCGAGGGCGACTTTTTATTGTGGTTAGACCAGTTGGTGATCGAGGCAAGAACCTATCAGCAACTGAAGCAACTTATGGAGGAGTCCCAAGCAACCCGCTCCGTTAATTCAGTGACGGAGGAGTTTTCAGAACTTATTGGATTCTTGTACGACGAAGAACTTCCCCCAGGGTTCGGCGAGAATTCTGATCTCTATATTGAAGCGATCGCAGAAAATCAGTTCGAGATTGAATATCTCTCGACCAAGGATTGTGAGGAGAGTGTTGGGTCGATTCGTGACGTTTGGTCTCAATCATTATTAGCGGCTCAAATGGATATCGATAGTGAGGTTGAGCGAATTGCAGCACCGGTTGGTTTTATTGAGGCGCTGCATGATTATGAGAGCATTTCGATCAACCAAGTGAACTTGGACAGACCTGCTTTCTCAAAATTTTTAAGCTGGAAACAATATTTTGATCAGACCTGGGGTGCGGGTCAAAAAGCGAGCTTTTGTGCCCGAACGCGAGATGATTTGAGCGCTGTAGCGGATGTTTTGGTTAAAAATGGCAGTCCTCGAGAGTCTCTTGAGGCAGGACGAGACAATTTTTTTGAGGCCTGTAAAGCTGCTGTTCAGCAACAAATGATCGAAGATAACAGCCGTCTCCCTAGGCCTTTGTATTCAGGTATTAATGACAACGGGGATCTGTCGCCTAAAATTTCTGTCGTCGCGAGGCGTGTTTTTGAATCCATCTCTGACATGTCTAAATTACCATTCGCCTCGATAGAGACGAGTAGCTGGACAGAAAGAAGTGGTAATTTTTATTGGTCCGTGGATGATCTCTCGAAAACCTTAGAGTTCTACGAGGATTATTTATCATTCGCTGACAGTCGATTCGAAACAACGTATCTGCCGGATTCCCCATCGGATAATCGTGAAACCTATCTGAGCCAAGCTATTGTTTTGTCCCAGTTGCAGCGTGCGATGCTGAGCACGATTGAGAATGCCAAAATTTTAGTCAAGCCTAATGAGCGAATTGATTTTAAAACGCTAGATCGACGTGAGGCGGGTATTGCGAATCGTGTATCGAATTTCAAAAAGTCGTTGGAACCACTGTTGTCTCTCGTTTCAGCTTTTGATCAGTTAGGGTTTATCACAGCAAAAAGAGCGCTTTTGCTCGAAAGTCAAAATCAGGCCGTTGGGTTGCTGGAAGACATTGATTCGCTATTCAGAGCGAACCAGATTTATGCCCCGCGAGCCAATCCTAAGTGGAACGCACACCAGTATGCTGAAGCATTCTTTGGTTTGTTGAGCCCAATTCAGGTCCAGGACTATTTAGCTGCCCAGGATCAGCGAAGCCGTATCTTGGCGCTAGATTATGCGCAACCTGTCGTCATTTACCTCGCTAATACTGAAGGTTCTTTTTCTAACTCAGATTTGCTGGGGCGTTGGCTTCGAACGCTCGTGGAGATTAACAAGCGTCAAAATAAAGATCCTTCTAATGATTTAGAGAAGTTCGAGCAATTCTTTGCTGGTGAGTTCTTTGAGACAAACCTAAGTAATTGTCACGAACAAGTGAAGGCTTTTGAGGAACCCCTCGGTGGCAGTATGTTTGCCGTGATGAATCGGGAATTGGTCCAACGCGCTGTCGAACATTGCCTGAGTTTTCAGGCTGATACGATTAAGCAAGAGTATCGACTCGTTACAGATGCGTTCGAGAAGTATCTTGCGCCATTTTATCCCTACAACCGGTCATCTACAGCAAGGCCTTTATCGCCTAAGTCGTTGAACGCCTTTTTAGAGGTGTACGGCGGTAAGACCGATGGGTTGGCCGAGCGTGTGAGAGTACTGGCTTGGAAGTATCGTGAATTTGAACAAGCAAAACCGTTTATCCAATCGCTGGATGATTCGTTAGCGTTGTTATCAGAAATTGTTCGAAACTCGAAGAACGAGGTGCAACCTGGTCTCGAGTTGGCGGTTGAACTTAACCCGAGGACTGACATTGAACCCGCGTACGACTTTACGAGTCATATCAGTCGCAAGGCTCTATCCATTGGTCGTGACAAGCTACAGTTTCCTGGCGCCCAGAAATCGCTGTTTTGGAATTTTGCCGACCAAGCTGTTTTCGAACTCGAATGGGCAAGCGGTTCGCCCTATCAGTTACTGACGATGACGGGCGCGTCGGTTGCGCGTAAGTTGACCTTTCAGTCTTCTGGCTACTGGGGGCTGCTCCGTTTCTTGGAGGAATATCAGTCAGACCTGCCCGATGGCAATGCGCTGTATGAAGAGTCAATGCTGCTGGAATTCTCAGGTGGCGTAAAGCGTGCTCAGCAATCGAGTTCGATTACGCCGTTAACAAGTTTTGTTAGAGTCACATTGTTTGGGCAAGATCCCGAAACTGGCGTCAAAACGCCACTCGTGATGCCCAAGCGGTTTCCAAGCGCATCGCCGAAGTTATAGGAACAGTAGACATGTCAGTAGCAGAGATAGAAGTGTTTGAAGGTGTGATGATTCAAGATTTTTTGAACCCGATAGAAGGGACAAACCCTTCAGGACAATCGGTCAGAGAGGATCCTGTATTTGCCGAGATACAGGGCGCACGTGCAGCAGACGACCCAAGCTTGCCGCGAGGTGTGTGGGAAAGAGATTTGAAAAAAGCCGACTGGCAAAAGGTTTCGGACGGTTGCCAAAATGTTTTACTAACGAAAAGTAAGGATCTTCAAGTCGCCATTTGGCTCATGGAAGCGCAAATGTATATTAATGGGGTCGAAGGGTTGGCGCGAGGATTGATTCTGCTGGGCGCACTGTCGGATCAGTTTTGGGACACTGTTTTTCCGCTGATGGAAGATGATGATATTGAGTACAGAACGAATCTATTTGCATGGGTCAATGAGCGACTGTCGCAGCCTTTGAGGTTGACGGCGATTTCTAATCCGGACAATGGCGATGCGTATTCTTGGGCTGACTGGGAAAAGGCACAGCTTGAGAATGAACAGAGTAAGACGGCGAAGGGCAAGAGCGCTGGGCTACTCGGTAAGATAAAGCAATCGATTGATGCGACCGATATTGCTTTTTATCAGAACCTTTGGGCGGATTTGTCGGATGCTGAATCCGCGTTAGATTATCTCTGTGGGATCGTTGCAGAGAAGTTTGACGAAGATGCGCCCTCTATGGCTGTCATGCGAGATACCTTGGTATTGATCAGAACAATGATCGAAGTTCAAACAGATGGTCGAGTCATGCCAAATGAATTAGAGGTTAACGAAGACCTGCTGGAAACAGAACCGACCCTGCCAGGCGACGCAAAAGTAGCTTCGTCGCCCTCAGAAATTAGTGATCGCCAAAGGGCATATATGTTGTTGGCGGAGGCAGCTGACTTTATTTCAAGAGATGATCCGCATAGCCCGGTTCCGTATCTAGTTTATAAAGCTATTGATTGGGGGCGACTCGGTACGTCCGAATTGTATGAAGAAATCTTCATACGTAGCGGCGGCAGCATTAACATCTTTGAACTACTTGGTATTGACACCAAAAATGACAAGAAGAGCTGAGATTGTGCTCCTCAGCCAATACCGAAAAGTTGATCAAAATAGCTGGGGGAAGGTATGAGTCGTTTTTGCTCTTATAGTACTTTCAAAACGAGTATGAGGCTCCGGCGCAATGCGGCTTTCGATAAAAGAAAATCGCTGTTGAGATCTGCCAGCATTCCCCGGGCTCGAAAACCCAGAGCGGAGCTGGTTCTGGAGTTCCGGCGACACTCGATGAGACAGCACCGTCTGTTGTCGAGGCGACAATGGTTCGATCATGGGTTGAATCTTGGGTTTCCGATTCTCCCACGTGTCGAGAATGTGGGCTTTGTGAGCATTCTCTCTGTGAGCCGTGGTTTTAGGATGGAGTTGTCCCAACTGCATCGCAATCCTACCGCCGGTCCGGACGCCAACAAGATGGATGGGCTTTCTGCCTTGGTTGGGGGCATCATTCTGCAAGCTGTGAAGGCCTTGATATTGTGGCTAACGGGAGACAATAAGACTTTGTCGTTTCAGATTCAAGCACGACAGACTGACCCTAAATCGGATATAGGGTTTAGGCATCATCCGGAAACCGCGATATTCTCATCGGATTCCGCTTCCGGTTCAGGTTCAGGCGGGGCGCACAAAAAGCCCTGCTCATCTTCCGAGTCCTCATCAATGCATGTTGGTAAGTATATGATTTCTAAACTTTCTTTTATATTATTTTGTGCTGAAGCTCGGTAGGTATAGGCCATGTCTTTGTCAATAAAGCTGCCACCTAAAATTACGGCCAAACGCCTGCCACTGGTGGTCATAAATCGTACCTTTAGGGGCAATAAGTCCTCTGGTAAATTCGCCATGATGTTGTCTACTTTCATTGCGTTTATGGGCGGCCCAATCCTGAACCCAACGTTTCTTTCTTCTCCAGGAGACCGCAGAAAGTCAGATTCGGTTAAGTATCCTGCTTCGACAAAGTCCTCTGATGGTGCATTGGCGTCGGTTAAAGGTGATGAAGGGTTAGGTTTTTCAAGTGGGTCAGAAGAGCTAGCATCGCTAATTTCAGCGATTGTCGTGTTTTCCGTTGGTATCGTCACCATCTCACTAGACTCGATCTTAGCGCTGATGGGTTCGGTTGGCGTGACAAGCATTGAATCTGATGACTCTAACGACTCGCCTGTTTCTGGAGATATCTCTACCGCCGTCGGAGAGTTGGCATCGTTATCGAGGGCTAAAAACGTGCCCAAAAAATATCCAATGACTAAGAAGATCATTCCTATCAGTGCGTATTTCATAAGCTTGCTCTTGAAATCGAAACAGTTTACAGGAAGGGAAGGGGGCGAGGAATATGCCTCGCAATTGGCTCTGTTGCTCAAAATGAGGAGGGGCTGGTATTAAACAATGAACCCATGGACCTGGAGGGATGGTTTTGATTGGTTCAATTACGGGATTGAGTGACGTTTGGGTACGAGCATGGTGTGAAAAGCGGGCTGATCTCGGCTTGAATAACGAGGGTGTTGATAGGGAAAATTGTTTTCGTATTTACGTTGTACGAGTGGCAAGACAATTGGGAAAAACAAAGGCCTACGCTTGATATTTGATTTAACAAGAGAAAACCAATTGTTCTGGACTCGGCGCGAGCTAGACAGTCAGGGAAGAGAAAAATAAAAGTACTGAGCGCAAGCGTAGCTTCGAATCAAAAACAAAACGATCGTTAGATCTTTATAGGAGTCAATTATGAATACATGGTTAGCGATACTGATCCCCATTTTCTCTGGAATAGGAATCATTTATGTGGCGACCCTCATTGACAGGTCTCGGTTTCAAATCAGAGGCGTTGTGGGTCCCTATTTTGGTGCGCTGGCGGTTCTATTCGGATTATTTGCGAGCTTAACGGCGCATGAAACTTGGCAGAGAGTCGGTCAGGTCAATGGCAAAGTGGCGGTAGAAGTTGAGTCATTGAACGGCATTTGGGAAGTAGCAAGGTTGCTTCAACAAGGCGAGGTTGTGACCGCATTGATCCGGGAATACGTCCAAGCTGAAACGGCTGACCAAATCGCCTTTGCCGCCTCGGGTGTTCATGAAATGAAGTCCGCAGAGGCAATACACGCACTCTATGCATTTAGTTTACAGGGATCGTTCATGAAGGCTGAATATCAAGCTGCGCAGGGTCATCTGCTCAACTTGATCGACAACCTTCGAAATGCGCGGCTAGAACGATTGGAATTAAATGAGCGGCATCTTTCGAGCACGAAATTGCTGGCGTTACTACTTTTCGGTGCCCTGACCCAGGCCGCAATCGCGCTGTGTCACGCGGGGAATGTTCGCGCCTCCATTGCCTCGGTGATGCTGTTTAGCTTGGCATCCTCGGTCTCTATTTATTTTATAACGGCGCTGGATAACCCGGAGTCGATTCAACGGCTTATCGATCTCAGTGTCTATGAAACAGTTCTGGAATGATGGTCGATAAAGAGCGCAGTGAATCAGCGAAATTGCAACCTAAACGGTTGAGCCTAACGGTTTTGATTGGCGGCGAGCATTAGGATGATGCAAAGTGGCAAAGACCGTTACTGCCTAACTTCGATTGATCATAAATTTCGATCGTCAAGGTTAATGTGTCGCCTGAATTTGGTTGTTATAAAGCGCACTTGGGTCGGGCCGCTGAGCGGACTCAAATGAGCGGCGTTGGAGGGTTTTTCCATAGTGCATCCAAAGGGGTTGGTTACGACAGCGGGCCTAGGCCAGACGGGACTCGTGCCAATGCAGCGGCACTTATTATTCAGGGATTGGCACGGGGCCATGCTGGAAGAAAAGCAACGACGGTTGAAGTTAGTGCTAACATTTTTGGCACAAGTAAAATTATAAGAACGGAGATAACTTATGTTACGTCAAGGATTTAACTCCCTCAGCTGCGGTTCCATAGAACTATCGAGTTGCGCGATATGAGTGGGCTAGGCGGCTTCATCCACAAAGGGCTGAAAAGTGTAGGTGTCGACTCCGGACCTAGACCAGACGGCACCAGAGCTATGGAGGCAAAACAAGAGGCTGCGGGAACCAAGATGCAAGCGGTCGTCCGTGGTCGTCAAGGCCGGAATAGAGCTTCAGCTGAGTCAAAAAGTCAGGCAGAGGCAAAGCGAGAGTCTTCGGCGACTAAATTACAAGCGGCGATTCGTGGCCATCAAGCACGTAATGACATTTCGCCAGAAATGCATCATCAAATGCTTATAAATAAAAGAGAAGCCAATGCAAAAATTCGGGCTAACGATACGGTTTCTCCGGAGGTGGTCCGTGAAAATAGAGTTAAGAGAGCGGCTAACCTATATAGTCAAAAAGATAATTCCTGGAGTATGACCGCCAGAGATTACATGCCGACGATTTTTTCTAAGAAGCAAGAATATAACTTTAAAATTGGGGGCTGGAATATAGGAAGGGTTGCCTTTTCTGCGTTTACCAAAGAGGGTAAAGAAGATTTTGCGCGCGGTAAAGAAATGGCTGAGAGACAAAAGGGGATCAACAGTGTTATTGACCATTATGCTGAAAGAGCAAAGACTCTTGCCACGGAGGGGAACAGTAGTGAAAACCACGCTCTTGAGACTAAAGTTGCGACTCGTGCAGCCGTGATAACTGCTTCAGCTGTTCCGGGTGGGCAGGGAGCTGCCCCCATCCTCAACGCCACTGGTAAGGCAATTGAGGCGGGATTTCATTATGACGCAATGAACAAACGAGAGGAAAGCAGCAAAGCTTATGAGAAACGTTCAAAAATGGTTGGGAACAAGCAGCTTGAAACACCAGTCGGGAAAGCTTTAGCAAAAACCACCTCGGATGTATTGGCTGATCGCGGTGAATTTCAAGCAGACGAAGCCGAAGTTAGTCGAAAAGGGGTAAGGAGTGCGCTTGTTAGTGGAGTTGTTGGCGGCCTTGCGGCGGGCTTTGGTGCCAGTGACGCAATAGCGCACGGCATAGAGCAGACGAATGCCGCTAGAGAGGCTGCATCAATACCTTTTGTTGGCACAGCTTTAGAAAGTGGAATTAATCATGCGAATACTCCATTGGCGTTTGCTGGTAGGAAAGTTGTTTCAGCGGGGGCAGAGAATTTTCTTCCTAAAACTGCAAGAGAACAAGCGGCAAGTGATGCGGCACCTTCGCAATCTTGGGGTGAATGGGCATCATCTGTTAAAAGATCGATCACTGGAGTAACTATTAACGATACTCACGTAAATCCGTGGTATCACCTTCAAAGCAAGGAGCAGAAAAAAGTGATTGATCGTCACGTTTTTGCAAGAACAGAAGAAAAGGCGGGTAACGCAAAAAACGCTTATGACAAGAGACAAGAAACAAAAATGAAAGGTGTGAGGGCGACAGAAAATGTAGAGAAAGCAGGAAAGCTTGCAGACCATGCTTTCACTCATCTGCAACGCGCTTTCAGAGCCAAGAGAGAAATGCGGAGAACGTTGGGTGAGGCAGATCGGCCGACAGGTCTAATTGAGAGTCACGCTCATTCTCATGCCGCTAGTCAAGCGCAAGGTAGTGGTAAAAATAAAAGCAGTACCCGCTCTACAAGTGCTAGCCATTCTAAAGCGAGCAAGGCGGCGCCTACTCACGGGTCTAGTACTTAAGTTTTTCATGTAAAATGATTAAATACTTTTTGAATAGTTCTGGGAAGAGAGATAGATTCAATCTAGAAAAAGTGTTCTCAACTTACTGCACTCGTCCACATTAGTAATACATACCAATGCTAGGAGTCCCATCTGGTGAAGCGGGGGGTGCCCCGGGGGTGGGGTGCTGGTATGGCCGAAAGTGGATGGTGGGTAGGCTAGAAATCGGTCAGCTAGTACCCATCTGGATTCGGCGTTGTAAAAGCCGTCATTTCCGGCGCAACGTTAATCCGATCTAGCCAACAACAGCCCTGAAAACTTCTTACCACTTGCCCAATCGATTGCCAGTTCTGCTTCATGCTTTTGAGCGAAGGGACCAATCATGACTCGGTGCACATTGACACTCGACTCAACAAATATGTCAGCACTTAAATAGCCCTCAAGTAACGCTTGCGCCCTAAAACTGTCGGCATTGTTTTCTTTCGAGAACGCGCCTATCTGAACGTAATAGAGTTGAGGGCGTCTGCTTCAGGACCAGTGTCTGATGTTTTTAAGGTCGCGTTATAAGCATCCTTAATGACCGATATGCTGGACTGGGAAAGGTTGTCATAAAACGTGTAGTCGATTTCTGCGACTTGTTCGGTGGCCTTATCAACCAACTGTTCTGCCAGCATTTGAGTTGCCGTATCGGGCTCGTAAGCAAGAACAGTAAGAAGAACCCCTAGAATAAATCCAATTAGGTATTTCATTGCGGCGATCTCCTGTTCTGATCACGTTACGGCTTATTGACCTCTTAACGCATATTAGGCGGCACATCGTACTTATCTCAGTCTTGCTCATCATCTGTCTTCGCTAACTTCTGCTTTAACTGACGTTCTTCGCGCGTAATACCGAATGCTGTGATGTGCTCCTCGTCGATGATGGCTTGCAGCTCTTCGGTCGTAACGTTGCTCAATACTTTTCCCGCTTCAAGAAACCCTGTGATCTCATGCCAGAACTGCTGACGGGCAGGGGGCTTGGCGTCACCATAGGCATACAACTTGACCATCTTGTCTCGAACGGCCCCGGGGGCTTGGGGGCATGTTGGTTAGACTTTGTGTAGATGAGGTGATTGTAGTGGTGAACTAGTTTTGCCGAAAGTGATAGGTAGATAGGGCTGACGTGAGGCTGAGAGTTGTCTAGCAAACTGGGGGCGATTCACTTTTATGTGAATATTCTCCCACGGCTTGTGGATTCATCAACGTAAACCACAGGTTATATAAGAGCATCAGGAGTCGGACTTGTTCCCCGCCAACCTGCTTACCGAAGCAAGGTGGTTAGAGTATGTGGCCTAAACGGCAACCAAATCGGACTCTCCGTTGATGCTCCTTTTTTTAAATTAAGGAGCTACACATGAAAAAAATCGTCAGATTCACCGAATACCGTATTAATCACGTTCGTAACCGCAGGTCAGGTTTGAACGGGTATATGGTCAGCAGACAGATAGACCATCTTCATAACCTCAGGTTGCAGCTTGATAGGCGACTGAGCAAACACCCAAGCAGATATAAGCGGCGGAAGTATTATCAACCAGTCCCAAGATACACAGGTGGCTACGACAGGAGGGGGAAACTACCTGCCAGCATCAACCACCTAGTGGACAGATTAAGAGACCATGCAAAACCCGCTGTTGTTTGCCAATTCGCGAAGTCTATTGGAGTGATGAGCGTCCAAACTTAAAGACTCAACAAGGTGGATATCCGATAATAGATCTTCCCCGGAGGTGCTTGAGACACGCAGTGATGCTCTAGACAGCTCTGCATCTGCTTCACTCGTCCACATTAGTAATACTTTCCAAGCACTAGGGCCCTGCCAGGACTAGCAGTGGAAGCCTGAATCTAGTCATTCCACGCCGGTCTCCAACGGAGTGCCGTCAAAACCGTATTCTTTGAGAGATTTAGATTGCAAGCCCGCTGCCGGCGGAGTGACCCCTTTAAATCCCGCACATTTTGCTTAAGTCCTCACGAGACAGGTAAAGCCGTTTCTTAGGCGCCATGACCTCTTCGAAATTTCGTACATTTTCCACAAAGCCGGCTCGCTGTGATGTATATAAACACTGGGCTTATCCTAGATTTGTAAACCAGAAGTTTACATAAATACATGATTTAATTGAATAAAATTTCAAAAAAAAAGACGAAAAAGGTTTTGTCTAAACGAAAACTGTCTGATAATGGCTGTCTGTTAGTAAACCACGTCAACTTATTAGGAGAGCCATAAATGAAGCAAGCAAAATCAGCCGCAGAGTTACCGCCGATCGTCTGGAAGGTCCAGGATTGCGCGGATTTTTGCGGAATGTCCCACCAGACTTATAGATCAAAGGTGCTGTCCTTAGCGTCTCACCCAAAACCGATCCTAAACACGTCGGCATTTTCATCGATGGAAATTCAGTCATTTTTCGCTGATCCCAACAATCTCAGATAGGCGACAAAATAATGAACGCGGAATCCGTAGAGATGTTTTTGGCCAGGAGTGGCCGAACACAACAAATCGAAACAGGCGCAAGCAGCCTCACATTTAAACAGCGTACGCGGAAAGAAAACCAGGAGTGCATGAAGCGCCGGCGTGGTCAAGAAGTCGCGGCTCAATCTGAGCGCAGGGCTGCCAAATGACTATTGACCACACTATGCCTTTCGGCACGCACGAAGGCAGAAAAATTGGCGAGCTCGCGAGAATGGAGCTTCGCTATTGCCTATGGGTCTTGGCTCTCCCGCATTTTGGCGCAAGGCACCCTGATATTTATCGATTTATGGCCATTGCCGTTAGTGAAGAGATCATAAAAAGGGAGGGGTATTTGTGAGAGAGATCAAATTCACCGCTGGGCTCGGATTTGGCTATAGCCTAAAAAACCAGCCGGCAAAAACTTACCCGTTGATCACCTGGGACGATTTAATCGAAGCGCTCTCGGACGGGACACTGCCGACGGCAAGCGAAAAGTCTGCCGGTTGGTGGATCATCCCGAGCGAATACAATTCTCACCAAGCAAGATCCCACGCGGTTCAGGAAGAATCCGGCCAATATAACGCCCTGGTCGGCGATATCGATTCAGGATCGATCGAGCGCCATGCACTGGACGAGGCGCTGGCTGCAGTCGTCGGAAATTGCGAGAGACTGATCTTCACCACAGCAAGCAGCACAAAAGATGCCCTTCGATGGCGCTTTTTGATCCCGACGGCGGAGTCTTTGACCGGCCTGGAATGGGCGAGGGCTCAAACCGCGCTATTCGAGATCCTGGCACAGGAGCACGGACTGCCAATGGATCTCAGCGCGAGGCGCGCTGGCCAGGTGTCATTCTTGCCCAATGTGCTGGAGGCGGCGAAAGCAGATTTTGACCATCTCCACACCGAAGGCGATTTTTTCGACCTGTCAACGATCAAGCAAATGATAGCGACGGTTGCGGCGCGGGGGACCGTTCTACCAAAGCGAAATCTGGAGCCAGCTTTTAAAGAAACCGATCGCAGACCGGGTCCTTCCCTTCAAGTGATCGACGGAAAGTTGTCTTTCGACCTGGCCGCCGCCAAAGCGGAGCAAAGCCAAAGCACGCTGATCGCCGAATTTAACCTGGCGACACCTTTGATAGATGTTTTGGCCTGGGCTGGATATGAACAGAATCCAGATAATCCAAATGAATGGCGCAGCCCACACCAAACCAGCGGATCCTTCGCGACTCTGGTTAGGCAGAAAGCCGACGGCACCTTGGGCTGGTCATCAATGAGCGAGTCGGATGCAGCGGCCGGCGTTGGTAATACGCTCAGCACAAATTGTGCTGCCTATGGTGACGCATTCGATATCTGGGTTGCGTTCGACCCGCTAAACAACGGAGATTCCGATCGAGGATTGAGCCGCCTTAAACGGATCCGAGGGACAAACAAGTGAAAATCATCAACCCATTAGACAACTTTGCAGCCGCCGCACCAATCGCGGCAGATGTTGATTTTGAGCCTGAGAAGCCTCATCCACTCAGTCTACAGCACGCCATACGGCGCAATCTCAAGCCCAACGCGCCACGTTTCGTGATTCCGGGCGTATTGGTCGAGGGCATGGTCTGTTTTGGCGCCTATGCGGCGGCAGGAAAAAGCACTGTTGTGGGCACCTTGGGCCTGGCGGTGACCGGTCTTTTAAACGGGAAGATTGATGACCGGCTGATGCCAAAATGGGCTCGGCCAGTTATCTGGATCACCGAGGATGTTTTGCAAGCGACGCTAATGCTCGAGTCGGTGGCCGAGCATTATTTGGTCGATCCGGATGAAGTGTTTCGACTGATCCATGTCATCCCCGCGAATCGAATGCAGATCGAAGAGGTGATCCCGGTGGCGGCGGAGTTTGAGTCGTTGGCATATGAGTCCCCGACCGGTCTACTGGTTTATCCGCTCGTCGTTTGGGATACGAAATCGGCTGTGTTCTCAATGGAGGACGAGAACCAATCCGAAGGCACATCCAATATCTGGTCTGTCTTGAAGAATGGCGCGCTCTCTAATCTGAATCATCTAGTCGTGATGCACACAGCAAAAACGCAAAAGAACCAGAGCGACGCTTCGCAAATGACATTGCGAGGCAGCGGCGCAGCCGAAGCCGACGCCCAGCAAGTGATGTTCCTTACGATCAAAAACGGCCAGCGGTTCGTGGAGATCTCCAGCGCTGCCGGCGGGAAGACTCGATTCGAAGAAGCTTTGCACTCTATAGAGGTGCGGTCGATTGTGAAAGAGGTCGAAACCGTCGACGAATACGACGGCGCCAAGATCACCCAATCGGTTCGGTTTGCAACATTGCGACCTCTGAGCGAATCGGAGCGGGATGGTTGCGATGTCCAGACTATTTGCGACGGGTTAGCGGATCGAGCGACTTATCAAAGGATTCGGGAGATTTGTAATTTGCTTCAGCGGCACAAAGACGAAGGCAATATGCCTTTGGGCGCTCGAACGGCGGCCGATCACATAGCGAGCCAAATAAGCCTCGCGACGCCTAAAAGCAAAATCGGCCGGAATGCCATTCAGACTCTGCTCGAGAACGATGTCCTGAATCTCGGGCTAATTACGATCCCAACGATGGACTCCGAAACACGAGCCCACTTCAAGGATAGATTTGGCTCTTCTCCTGCACCGGCACAATTGTCTTGGGTAAGGCTGAATAAGGGCTGGAGACAGCTCCTCGACGAGGCGGATCCGGACGCAAAGGAGGCCGATTATGAGGTCTAAAAAACCAAATGACGGGACCCATCCGCGTTTGGCTCGTCGTTTGGTTTCGTGTCGGGCACGTTTTGCCGAGGCCTGGAAATACTAGATAAAATGGGTTTTTTCAAAAATCTTCAAATATTTTAAACGACCAAATGCGGATCCCCTAGGTATCCGTCATTTAGTCATTTGGATTTGGGAAATTCCGGCTCGGATTGGGCAAGAGAACGAAGTTTCTCTTTGCCCGATCAATCTGTCGCCGCCTGCCCTTTGATTCCAAATGCGGGCCGCGCTCGTCACTTGGCTCGTCACTTAGATTCAAGCAACCGCCGGCACCTGGGGCGTGGGCAACCGGTCAACAATTTCCACACCACATCAGCAATAAGAGAGGGAATATATGAGTAATGTAATCAGGATAAGAGATTGGAAGAATGATCGGTTAAGCGCACCCGGCGGCACCTTATGGGTGTGCGGATCGAGGAAGCACAGGAAGGCCTGTCGGTGGGTAGAGTTACTGATTCAGCAGTTCAGTGATGCGCCCGTCAGGTGGAAGCCCGCGACGGCGCTGATAATGGACCGGCGTTGGTTCGATATCCCTCGCGGCATGTTCTCTATCTGGGCGGACCGAGGTGATGGCAAACCTTTCGCCATAACGACGGCAATCCGATTGCCCGACTTGAGCACTTACAAGAAGATCCGCGCGGTCGAAGGGTACGACATGGAAGAGCTGCTTGATTTCCTTTCTGGAAAGAAGCCAATCGAGAATAGAAGCGCTAAGCAGACGGCTCCCGGAGGTGTTGCGTGATCTTAACTGTAAACCTCACAGAGACCACACAGAGCTCGCTAACGGGTTTCCCCCTAGGGTTTTCGGCGGGGGTACGAAAGGGCGGGGGGCGCAGAGAGCGTGTATATGCACCCCTCCCAACCAGAGGGGCCCTCGTGCTTGCGTTCGTGTTGAGTGGTTCAGGCCAAAATCTAGCTCAGAGCTCGAGCCAAGGAAAACAGCTAAAAACAGCATAAAAGAAGTTAGAGCAGGAGACCGGTCGGAGCGGGCCGGATAGCCGAAGAGCCTCGCAAATTAATCCAATTCATCAGCAATAAATAAGGTTTAAAATAATGTCACGACAACGAAAAGAAAGAGTAAGCAGCGATTCACTTCAAGCGCACAGCCACGTCGGCCGGGATTATCCAGGTTGGCCGATTGAGATCCCAATGCCGAAACGGCACGAAAAGGAAGCGATGTCGATATTCGAATCGATCCTCACCGTAAGAGCAAGCCACGACTGGGGCGCCGACGTCCTTTTGGTTGCCGAATTTTCCGCGATAACCTGCAGAATCGGAGAGGCCAATCGGCAAATCGACGAGCACGGGCTAACCAGCGAAAGCGAGGGCAGCAATGGTCAGCCGGTCATCAAGCCAAACCCACTGATCGCTGTGGTCTCGCAATTCGGCGCTAGGCAGAACCAAATTGCCCGGCTTCTCGGATTCTCTGGCTTGCCGAGCAGTAAGAAGTCGATCCTGAATCACGCCCAAAGATTCAGTGGAACGCTGCAATCGGAGAAGGCGAAAGCCAAGCCGAAAAGTGCTGAGCAGCCGGATTGGGCATCGCTTGCGGAGATCAAATAATGAGCATAATCAACGAGCACACAGTCACCGCGCTAATGGACGGATTTGGTCCGCCGCCGCTGCCATCGATCCCGCTGAACGGTAAGAAATGGAGCTCCGAGCAAAAGGCACAAGCGCAGGCAGCCATTGGTTACAACCGGATCCTTTGCCGACGGCTGCGCGAAACAATTGGTGATCATGAACTTTCGAAAATAACCATGCTTTGCGGTTGGCCGACTTCCGAGCTGGATAAACTCGATAAATTCACATCAAGATGCGCCTCGATCGCATCCAATGACGGGTCGCCGCTCTGGATCAGAAAGGCGACCGGCCGAGCTTGATAGAACAAAAGCAGAAACGATTTTTGTCAAAACCCGACTCGTTTTAAAATGGAATCTTAAAGAAGGCCTTCAAACGACGGACCCAGCTTGAAGTCAATCGCATCGATACCCGAAAGCAATCTCAGATTTCAAGCTGGGGCGATTAAATCGCACCATTCCGCCAGGACAATGGCCCTTTCGTCGAGATATTGGGTTCGGTCATAATGAGCGGCGACGCCGCTTTCGTGCAAATGATCGAGCAAGCTCTGGGCAACGGGAGACCGGACGCCTGCCACCTCCATCGCGTAGGTCCGAATAGAGGTGCGGCTGCCGTGCGGTTGGTGGCGAGAATTGCTTAATGATCTGAACATCTTTTCGACCGCTTCTCGGCTGACCGGCTTACCGGATCGTGGACTCGGGAAAAGCCACCCATCGACTGCGGCTTCAGCTGCATCAACCACGACGGCCTTTAATTGGGGCGCGGATATCGGGAGCACGAAATCCGGTCTCGACCGGTCTTTAATTTTCATCAAGGCCCTGGGTACAACGATCCGGTCATCGCGTACATATTCGGCTCGCAGCGCGAGCACTTCTCCCAATCGCAGCCCGGACAATATCGAGAGCTGACCCGCAAGCCGCACGCTCCTGGCTGAATTGCTCAGCCGGACCGCTCGATACAATTCGGCCAGCGCAGCATAATCGGATCCGTATGATTTACGCCGGCGGCTCTGGCCAGCGGGTAGCGTCAAACTTTGCGGCTTTCGGCCCAGGACGCAATAGGCAAGCTCGCCGCGATCGACCATGCTTTCCAAGCAATCGTGGATCCAGGCATAAACACGCCCGGCGCTATCGATGTCGGAAACGGTTTCCAGCGCTTTAACGATGACCGGCCTGGTTAGAGATTCGACCGGCCTCGACCAGATCGAAGCGCAATGCTTTTCCAATCTCGCGAGCGTTTTTTGATAGTGTCGGTCTGACCACCTTTTGCTGGCCAGTTTAGTGCGAGCCCAATCCGTCAGCGCGGCGCCGATTGAATCAGAGGCGACAACAACGCCGGCCCTATATTCTTCGACCCGAGACCTCGCCCAGTGGACATTGTGGATTGCGTGGGCGTCTCCGATTTTGGTGGTGGTGTCTCGTCCGCCGGTTCTGTCTCTCAGCTTCCATACAGATTTGCCGGTTGCAGAGACATGCAGTTCGAGCCCATCGCCATAACTATGTTTGCCTGGCGGCTGCTTAGC
>Ga0209631_10002048_pt1 | contig 24658 bp, 32 predicted proteins | sample COG_08_FD_184752 | JGI IMG/M metagenome (GOLD analysis project Ga0209631, IMG submission 184752) | Pelagic Microbial community sample from North Sea - COGITO 998_met_08 (SPAdes) (version 2) | ecosystem: Environmental > Aquatic > Marine > Neritic zone/Coastal water | place: Helgoland, sampling... | reverse complement strand
CCCCATAGCCACTCGCCATTCCTGTCTGCGAAGCTCTCTGGGCCACAGCCATCGCGCCGTTGTGAAGACGGTTCTTACCAAGCTGTGCCACATCACTAGATACTTTTGCAGCAGTAATATTGGCATCTGCAATCTTTGCTGTAGTAACATTAGCGGCTGTAATCTTTGCCGTAGTAACAGCATTCGTTGCAAGGTCAGCAGTATCAATAGTGCCATCTTCAATCTGTGCGCTAGACAATGGCGCTCTAGCAGGTGTTGACCCTAAGTATGCCATTAGGTAATCTCCATAACCGACAGGATAATATCCGTAGCTCCACTTCCAGTTAAGCTTAGAGTATCAGTAGCTTCCATAACCACCTTATTACCCGCAAGCAATTCTAGTGAAGAACCTACTGGTATAGGCGCATTCGTAACTAGCTCAACAGTTTGGTTGGCTTCGTCGTTAGCTCCTGATCTGTTTCCTGTATCAGATGTAAGTGTAACCGTTGCAGTAGTAGCACCACTCGTAGTGTTTCCTAACATAATTCCTAGAAGAACTGAGGTAGTACTTCCTGCAACTGTGTAGATTACATCAGCAGATGTTACTCCCGCCTTTGTAATAACCTTAAAAGTATTAGCCATTATTTATTCCTCTATATCAGCCCAAAGCAATCGCAAGAGCAGTTGCCGAAGCATCAGTAACTTCTGCAATAACACTTACGTCCATACGTTTAATTGTACCAGCATCACTCACTAGTATTTCATCTGTAGTTGCCAAACCAGAAGCTAGTTCTGTTTGACCTGAGATAATGTTGTTGTTAAGCATTCCACTCTCAACAGCAGAACTTGCAATCGTTACTGCACCGGACGATGAGATACCAACGTCACCACTTACTGCAACAGGATTGTAGTTTGTTCCATCAGCAACCAGAATGTGACCGCTGGTATTTGTAGCCATGAACAAGTCATCGCCAGAGATTGTTAAATCACCTGCAAGTGTAGCATTTGCGCCACTAAATGTCAAGGCTGTAGTTGTACCTGATTTAAGAACCAACTCACCACTAGAGTTAGTAGCAGAACCAAAGGTAGTTGCAGCTTCCTTAAAGAAGATGTCCCCACCACCAGCGTTAAGATCAATATCTCCTGCTGAGTCCAGTGTAATGGTTGTGCCATCAGCTTCAAACGTACCATCTGCTGTAATTGTGATGTTACCATTTGCTCCATCAGCATCCGTAGTTACAATGCTAAGAGTACCAGCAGCACCCGCTGTAAACACAACAGTGTCACTAGTATCGCCCGTCATGGTAATGACTTTGCCGTTAACAGCTACATCATCAACTGTAAGAGCAGTCAGCGTACCAAGACTTGTAATATTAGTTTGAGCAGCGCCTGTAACAGTAGCAGCCGTGCCACTTACGTTACCCGTCACGTTACCAGTTAGCGCACCAACAAACCCTGTAGCTGTAACTGCACCCGTGCTTGGGTTGTAAGTCAGTGTCCCATCTGACTCTAGCCCAAGATTGCCACCATCTACGTCACCGCCAGCAGTAAAGACAAGAGCATTGTTTTCGTCTGTAGACTCATTATCTGTGATAGTCACAGTCGTTGCAACTGTAGCAACATCTGCTGTGCCAGTAACATCACCTGTGACATTACCAGTCAATGCTCCAATAAACCCAGTTGCAGTAATTTTGCCCGTGCTTGGGTTGTACGTTAGCGTACCATCGGACTCTAGTCCTATGTTGCCCCCGTCAACATCTCCACCAGCAGTAAAGATAAGCGCGTTATCTTCGTTGGTAGACTCGTTGTCGGTAATTGTTACGGTAGTAGCAACTGTAGCTACATCGGCTGTACCAGTAACATTACCAGTCAAGTCACCAATAAATCCTGTGGCTGTTACTTTGCCCGTGCTAGGATTATACGTAAGAGTTCCATCTGACTCTAGTCCTAGATTACCGCCATCAACATCACCACCGGCTGTAAAGATAAGAGCGTTGTTCTCATTCGTTGACTCGTTGTCTGTGATAGTTACAGTGGTGGCAACGGTAGCAACAGCGGAAGTTCCGCTATAGCCACTTGAGGTTATCGTACCAAGTGAAACCCCACCATCAGCAAAGGTAATTGTGCCACTATCTGCGTCAATGGTAATGCCACCACCAGCATCAAGTGTAAGCACAGCAGAAGACGAAACAGTTAGGTCACTACCGTCGCCCTCAATCTTTTCGCCATCATCACCAAAGGTCAACCCAATGTTTGCAGGGATGTTAATATCAGCGCCAGATACAAGATTTAAGTCTGTACCGTCGCCATGAATATACTCACCACCCTCGTCATTAAAGTACAAACGCTTTGTGCCATCTACAACAATGTCATCACTAAACTTGAAATGGTCTTCGTCTTCCATCCAAGTAAGCACACCATCGCTTGTCTCACCATCAAAGGTTAAAACAATGTCTGCACCAGCAGAGCCATCACCAATAGTAATTGCAGCACCAAGTAGCTTAGTTACGTTACCGCCTTCAGCAGTTGTGCCATCATGTGAGTGACCTGTTGATGCGGTAAACGCACTAACAATGTCGTTAAACTCATTGTTAAAGTCAGCAGCTTCAATGACTTCGCCAGTGGCTATTTCAGTGGTACTACGTCTTACGTAACCTGTACCCATTATCGTCTTCCTCCAGATGTAAACTCAAACTGATATGAATTAAGCGTAAAAGGTCTATTTGAACTATTGTGATTTATCTTTGTTGCAACAAGAAAACCAGAACCTTCAATAGACTGTCTAAAAATAGGCGCACCACTTGAACCATAAACTGCACTTCCATAAGTGCTGGCTGCACTACCAAAAAGAGCTATGCCTCCCGGTGATGTAATGTCTAGTTTAGCAGGTTGAGGAACATTGATAGAGTCTGAGTCATACCTAATTCTTAACTCAGCAGCAATTGTACCTTCTACTTCATAGTTAAGAATTACACGCTGCATTACTTTTCTTAGACCAGCATCACCCAAAGATAAATCTGGTGAGCGGTAAAAAGCTACAATATTTTCCCCGTCAAATGTAAATACAGTACTGCTTTCTTGCTGCCTTACGTAGCCATCAAAACCACCTTCAACTATAACTTCTATGTTACTAATAAAATCAGAATCAAGTGAAGCAGGTTTTATACCTTTTATATCTGCCCACTCAAAACCCAAAGCATTTTGTACATTTCTTTTAAGTGTCCCTAAAACACCACGAACAGAAAGTACATTTTCAGCGGCAGAAGTAGGATAGAAAATACGATACTGACTTTTACCTCTAATAACAGTAGAAGTAATGTTAGCTCTATTAGCAACAACACTTTGCATACGTTGTTGTATAGGCTTTGAAATAGTTCCTAACTCAACGTCACCAATTCTTTCTGTTGCAGCAATTGTTCTTAATCCATCAAGAGATAGAAAAATTAAGTCACCGCCAAGCTCTTGAACTGAAAACCCATCAGCACAACCCAGTGTTCTAGTAACTGGTTGTATTTGAAAGTCTGCAACGCTAGTACCTACTAGCTTGTATATCTTGTCAAGACCAAAAATGTACAGTGTATCACGAAACACTTTTAACGCTGTAACATTTGTGTCAACTCTAACCGACCCAGCGCCGTTTGCTACAGTAAAATCTGTTTCAGCAAAGGGTGCACTAAACACAACCTCTTGCGGGTTAGTTGACATACCTGCAAAAAATACATGATCTCTAAACACTGCAACAGAAGCAGGATCAGAAGGTGCTCCTGAAGTGTTAATTAAAGTATAGGTACTTCCATCATACGTTGCAGCTTGATTGACATCATCAACCATAATAAGCTTATTAGTATTATTAAAGTTAAACGTGTCAAACTTATACCGACCAGCAGAAGTACGAGTACCTATGGTAGACCAGCCACTGCTTGTGCTAAACCTTACTAAATTTCCTGCTGCTGCTACGACACCATTGTTAAATATCTTAACACCAATAACAGCATTATCGCCGTTAACTTGATTAGTGTCCCACTTTGTTGATCCACTAAGTCTACGGTATCCACCGTTAACTGAAGGCTCAAAGTTTTGCAGTTCTACTGCAGCACCGGGAGGTATGCTAAAGTCATCTTGGTCAAGGATTAATCCTCCACCTAAAGATACAGTAACTGGTGAAATTGAAGCAGTATCTGGCATAGCTAACCTTGTGGCCTTAATAATTCTTCAATAAACACAGAAACCATTGCGTCGTTTGCGGCCCCTGCTTGTGCTTTTAGTATGTCACCAGACTCTAGTACAATCTGCGCTTCGTTAAATCTAAGGTAACTGTCAGCAACAATACTGTGTGTACTTAAAAGAGAGTACGTAGCACTTGCGCTTGTGTCTGTCCAACTAAGTGTTATGTCTACTGCATGAGTTGCATCAACGTTAGTAATAAAAATTTCTCGTACAATAGCAGTAAAGTTAGTAGGACAAGTGTATATATTAGTTAAGTCTGTACTAGTTAAACTAACCCCTGTATTTTTAAATCGGCCCATTAGCCTACTTCCTACTAAAGACTAGTAGCACTGAACCCAGAGGACAGTGCAGACGAGGTAATATAAGTAGACCTCACATAATCATTACGATTAATTAATAGCGTTTGCATATTTTTAATACCATCATTAAACAGTGCAAAGCTTCTTTCATATAGCGGTGTTTCTCCTCTAAAGAAATACATATATGCAATAGAGCCATCTATAATAATATGTTTGAATCTGTCAGGAATAGTAGTTGTGTCACTGTGTGCGCTAAGATCAGCAGAAGGAAAAGTGTAGTAATCAAAGGTTAAAGCATACGTTTTATTAGGGTATGGACTTAACCCGTAACTATCATTTGGTCCTCTAAACACAAACTGTGGAACACTGCCTGAACTAAACTGTGCTACCGTTGTGCCACTGTCATGCGATGCCGCAGTACTACTGCTTGCTCCACGACTAGCTCCGGTAAATGTAGTAGAAGTAACACCTGTATATGTAATACTTTCTGAACCAATAACAATGGTACCTGTACTACTAAAATCTGCAGTACTTGCTACAGGAATAGTATCATCATCAGCATCAATGCCACTAGATAGTGTAGTTGTTTCAGATAAATCTTCTTGACTACTTCTATTTTCTAAATAATCTTTATAAACAATGTTGCTTAAATACGTGCTAGATGCGCCTAAGTCACTGTCTTTACGAATACGAAAAGAATCAAAATCAATTGTTTTAGTGTTAGTAGGCGCAGTATATCTTGTAACCCCTGCTACTAATGTAACATTGGCTTCAGCATGATTAAACGGCCAGCCAAACTCTCGTTGATTAATATAACGAATAGCCTGATTGACCGCATTTTTAGCTTGGGTCTGTACTCCTCGTGATTCACTAAATGTAGATGCTGTAAGCTCAACTTCATTTAGCCTAACAAGAGTGTCATTAACATACGTTAAAAAAGTATTTGCCATATATCTTACCCAAACAAAATAAAGCATGGAGAGATGCCGAAGCACCTCCCCACACAATATTTACTTATGCAAGTTGATCACGATCAACTTCAGTAGCTGTATCTGCAACACCGTTGAGATCACAGCAAACAGCATACACACGAAGTACGCCTGACGTTACATCATTAGATGAAGCAATAAACTTCACATCAATGGTGTCAGTTGTACTCACAAAGTGAGTGTACGTAGTAGCGGAAGGCTCATTAGCCCCACCGTTAGTTCCTGAAGCAAGGTAACCTGCAGAGCTAGTATCCCCACCATCAACAATGTCATCGCCAGCAGCAAAGTCAATGTCAACAGTAACAGAAGTACCACTCATAGCAGTAAGAACTTCCGCACCAGCAGCAATAACAACTGTGCCAGCAGGAATTTCTAGTACTTGGAAGATGTCACCATCCGTAACTGCAGAAAAAGTTCCAGCAGCAACAAGCTTAGTAATGTCTAGAATAGCTTCAACCAAGTAAGACTGATTACGTACATCAGGTAGAATAGCGAGCGAGTCCGAATCAACACCTACGGTTGATTTAGCGGTCATATCAAAAGTTGCCATGATTTATACCCCTACGCTACGTTATATTTAGCAGTGACAAGTGCCTCTGGGCGTAGAATCTTACGACCATAGAGGTGCATGCCACGAACAATGTCAGCAAAGCTGTCTGGATCACGATAAGTTTCCGTCTTCATAATTTGACTGGCAGAAGCTGCAGCCGAAGAATGACCACCAACAATAACGCCGTAGTTACTGTTTTGGTTAGCCGTACCAGAAGTGTCTGGGCCGGTACCAACCGAAGGCAGGTTGTTAGAAACGTATACCTTGAAACCATAGAAGTTGTTAATCGTCAAACCGTTACGCATTCCACCTGACTCACCGAAGTCACTGTTAAACAGACGACTATCTTCGTCCATTAGAACTTCCATAAAGGTAGGATGAACAACCAACCAACGATTGTCCTTGTCAACAAACTGCGTGTCAAGGAGTCGGGACATACGAGCAACAACCATTGCTGGTGAAGCCGTAGCGGTTGGAAGTGCGCTTGCGCCGGGAAGACGAGCAGCAAGAGGAATAGAATGGTCATCAGCCGAAGTCGTGGTGATGTTGCCAAAGCTACCCTTCTTAAGCTTCATTGAAGTTAGAAGCTCATCTGTGCCAGCAGTACTAACAGCAATTGAACCAGATACAGTAGTATTAACTGCACTGGCAACTGCACTGACGCTTGCTTGTGAATATCCTGACATATAGCCAAGAGCTTCAGCATCAAACTGGTCACGAAGACGATAACCTGCACGGTCTGCTGCCATTTGCTGGAAGTTTACGTGCGAGTGTGCTTCCTCAATGTCGTCAACCTTAAACGCAAAGTAGTTAGCTTGATCTACAACTAGCGTAAAGTCTTCGTCGTCAAGGTCTTGAGGAGAAATCTGTGCGCCACGTGCATATGACTTGACGGTGATTTCTGGTTCTTTGATGATACGAACAGTGTCACCAAAGTTAGAGATATCACCAAAGTAATCGTTATTGCTGATATCCTCTACAACTGATCCCTTACGGAATGCAAGCTGTACTTGTTTGGAATAAATGACAGGGCTGAAATTGCCATTTGGTAGACTATTATACCCTGCCGCAGTTTTAAATGCCATGATTGTTCTCCATAGCGTTAAAACACGATGCGATAAATCGCTAGTCTTTCGACTATATGTAGTTAGGGTATAACTTTTGAGGGCTAGATTCTTGGGTAAAAGTGTAGAGGATCAATCTACTCTCGGCCAATCATAACTAGGTAAACTAAAAGTCACAGTATAAACACTTAGAGTATCACAATAATGTGGGTCTTTGTGTTGTTATAGACACCATTATAAGTAAAAAATGCCTATTTGTCAAGCAAAAATTTGCCTAACGTGCCGCACCGGAAAGATCATAGATAAAGTTACCGGCACGAATTGCTTCCATAATTGTGTCTGCATTCTCTTCATATTGTTGAGAAGACATTTTTTGAACATCTGACTCACGAAGCACATCACTATCACCACTTTCCTTGGGTGCTGTCTTTGCACTTTTAGAAGCAATAGAAGTAGCAGCTTCTTTTTTAGCATTCTTCTTAGGTTTAGCTTTTTCTGCAGATACACCCATATCTGCCTTGTATAAGTCAATTGCGCGTGATGCTGAGAACGCATCATCTTCATTGTCATACAGAGCAGTCTGTACCCACTTAGGCTGGGACTCTACCCACTCATGAAAGCTATCTTCTTCACGGATAGTTTCAAAGTCAGGCTGCAACCTAATAAGTTCTGCTTCTGCTTTTTCTTTACGCGCACTTACCTGAAGCTTTTCAATCTCTTCAAGCTTTTTATTTACAGAAGTAGACCGCTCATCTGCTTTCTTAATTGCTATAGTCTCAATTACTGCCGCAATATCAGGATACTCTTGTACCCAAGCATTAAGCTCGTCTTCTGTTTTAGGCAACTGCATCTGCGTCTTAGCAGTCTCTTCTAGCTGTGCCTCTAGTTTAGATACACGATTTTCAAATTCTTCTTTTTGCTTTTGTGAAAATCTACGAAGATCACCGTAGCGTTTTTTAAAAGTTCTTTCTTCAGCAGAGGTTTCTAGTAATTCATCTTGTTCTTTTACTAGTTCCTCACGAGCCTCATCTTTTTGCTCTTCTTCTTCTACTTGGCTCTTAAGTGCTTCTAATTCTTTTTCTTCATCTTCTACTGTTTTGCGGTACTGATGCTTGTTAGCAAAGCCCACTTTCTTTTCAGGTTGTGGATCAGCTACAATTGATTCAGACATTATCTTTCCTTTTAGACTGGGGCCACCGTAGTCTACTGTTTAGTAGAGGGATAGGGTAAGCCAGCAAATGGGACTACATACTTGAGGCGAGTCCCTTACCTCTAGGTTTACGTTTACGTGTTTTCTTTTTAATAAAGCCACCTTCAGCCATACCTACACCTTCCATAGAGCCGTCGCTGCCGTAGTTACCAGAACCGTCGCTGCCAGACGAACCGCTGCTGCCGCCGCCGCTGTCACCGACGCCAAATTCAGCCGCAGCATCTCCTCCATACGGCGCTGCGGCGTCACTACCAGTGCCCGTACCACCACCACCTACAGTAATACCGTATTGTCCTGCGTTATTTGTTGCTACTGCTGCGGCTTCGTCGCTATCTTCACCGTATATTGAAATAGCTGCATCTATTGCTTTACCTGCAGCAAAGGCATTATCTTGATCATTCGCCTGTTCGTTTGCAAACTGAGTTATTGAACCTGTTCTGCCTTTATCTGACGCAACAAAAGTTTTAGTTGCTGCAGTTTTTTCAGCTAAATCTTGTCTTTGTGCTGGCGTTAAATCTTTAATATTTTTACCGCCTTCTAATTGACCTCCTTTTGTGCCGTGGTATTTACCAGCTTCACTTTCTACATACGCTTTTGCTGCGGCACGACCTGCTTTATCACCTATGCCTAGAAGACCTAAAATACCCCCAAGTATACCTCCCCCTAAAAATCCTGTTGCAGCCGCGCCAACTGTTCCTGCAGTGCTTCGTGAACCATAAGCATATTCAACTGCTGAAGCGTACATAGCAGCAGCACCTTTACCCCCATCATTTCCTGACTCGGAATCATAACCTTCTGTAACATCACCGGGGTCCATGTCTTCAGGTTTACGTTGTAGCTCAGTAGGAGAAGTAGGAGTAGTTATACCTTCTTCTTGTTTTTTAGTGTACTCTGCGCGTGTTACGTACCCTTCAGGAATTTTACTTACGGGTTTGCCCCCTACAGTAGTAACAAAAATAGCTTGGCCTTGAGGTCCAACATACTCTTCTACTCCATAGCCTCCACCGCCGGGAGTTGGACTATACTGAAATTCTGGATAAGTAACATTTTGCTGGGCCGGAGGACGAATAGGCGCAGTAGGTCTATACATTTGTTGAGTAAGAGGAGAAGGAGCAGCAAAAGCAGGTGCCGCCGCAGGTTGTATGGCTGCAGGTGGCGCGACACCAAAAGGTTGTTGTGTTGGCTGATTAGTTAATGCTTTAGTAGTTACTGCTCCGGGTTTAATTGTAGGCATACCACCAACAGCAAGTGTGGGCATACCACCTTCTTCCTGCATTTCAGAAGGCAGCACAGCAGTTTCTAAACCTGCATCATCTGAGTTAGGCTCGCCAGTTAAACCAATGTCATCTAACTGCTCCATGCCCTGTTTAGCTTCACGTAAAATTCCTACTAACCGTTCTACTCCAATGTACCGTACAGCATAAGCAGGTATAACAAACTCACCGGGACTAAGCATAGCTGGTTGATCATCACGGACTTCTTCTTTTAAAGCACCGTTAGGTACTTCATTGCCGCTTGCCTCATCAACCATACCGCCTTCGTCTTTAAGACCAATGGTTATTGTTTCTGCTTGTGCATCTTTAGCCATAGTACCACCTTTTTTAAATTTATAGTCTGTTTTTTTTCCGTATTTAGTTCCTTTAGCTAGTACTAATGATCCAATTTGAATTACTTCATCCGCACTTATTACAGGTAGCATTGAAGCTTTATCATAAAAATAACTATGCTTGTAAGGATTCATACCCACTTGAATCCAATCAGATTTTGCGGGATTAGCAAGATGTTTTTGTGCAATTAAAGCTAGTTCTTCTGTTGATTTATTTTTCCATGTACCTTCCATTACAGCAAAAGGAGTCTTAGCACCCCCTATAGCTATTTTTAAAGCTTTAGCTTGTCCCGTTGGACTACCAAATACTACCTTTGTTAAATTTGCAGATTCACCATATGTAGATTTAAAAGTGTTATCAGGACTAGCTACAGTTACAACCCATGTATTATAGTTATTATATGCAGGAATATCAAGTCTAGTTGATACTTTTTGACCTGCTAATTCTTTACTTCTTTCAGGAGTTATAACATTACCTTGAGCTTTTTTTCCTGCTACAACAGCTTCAATTCTTCTAGGTATTGGAACTTCTGGAAGTTCAGTTATTAATTTAGAGGGATAAAACGTATCGGCAATTTCATCAAAAGTTTCTTTATTTATTTTTTCGTCTTTTAATAACTGCGCTGCTTCTTTTAATTGTGGTGTTTGTATTTGTCTTTGGCTTTTTTCAAGTTTATATGCTTCTTGTATATCAGAAAAATCAGCATCTTTTTCGTCAATAATGCTACCATCCTTACGTGTATAAACTTTAGGTTTGTATATTTTTTTACCAATAGCTCTTAAAGCTTTACCTGCTGCATCCCCAATTATAGGTGCTGTACCTAAAGCTAACGCTGCTGTATTTAACCCAGCACCAAGGTACTTTTTACTTTTTAAGCTTTGTGCTACATCAATTGCTCCAGCAGCCTCACCTACACCCGGAACAAAATCTACTGCTTCTGCAGCAATTCTAGCTGCGTTAGGATTGCCTCCTGCTGCTATGACTGCATCATATGCTTTTGTTCGCATAGGATTACGTTCATTTTCTCTGTACCGTTCTGAAGAAGCATAATCTGGTGTTTCTTCTTCTTCTTTAGGTTTATACAAATTTGAACTACGAGGTATAACAAAGCCATTACTCGTAGTACTAGATTCAGCCATTTGCATTTACCTCGTCACGTAAACTTTTTAGTTTATTAATTACTGCAATTGCTCCTTGTGCCCTATACAAATCCATCGGTTCATTAGCACGTTCAATTGTAGAATGTTGTTGATTTACTAGTTCGTCTAGATACTCGTTGTACCCATCCCAACTTCTTTTAGTGTTAACCCACGCCTTGAGCTTTGCTAGGATTTGCTTGTCCACTGAACTGTCCTTCCTCTGGAGTTGCTGCCGCACCTATGCCAATAGCTCCACCGCCGCCGCCCTGCATATCAGCAGGAGATAGACCCGGTGCGCCACCAGCAGGTGCGGCTCCGGGCTGACCCGGCTGTTGTGGTTGTTGTGGAGGTGCAGGAGGTGTGTCTTGTTGAATAAGCTGCGCTTGTCTAGCAGCCTCTTCCATTGAGTTAGTAACCTTATCTGGATCAAGACCCAAAGAGGTTGCAATCTCACGAATGATAACAGGAAACTTAGCAAACGGTGCAAGCACAGGATTAGACACAACTTGCAAGTACTGCAACAATCGTTGACTGCGTACTTCGTTAGCCATCAAGCTTTCAGTGCCACGTGCTTTAACTTCTAAGTCACCCTTAATAGATGTATCATGATCAAACTGCATGTTAAAAAAGTAAAAAGCTTCACCCATTGGACGAAGCAAATAGTCATCTACGTTTTTAATTACAGTCTTGATACTTCCTGCGGCAGCACCCATAAGCATAGAAATACCTGCAGCGGTACGGCCAGTACCCTGCACACCCGTTTGACCATGAGCAAAGCTAGGAAAGCCTGTAGCTTCATCAGCAAGCTGACGAGCCTTGTCAAACAACTGCATATTTTCATTACTTACGTTAGGAAACTTTGTACCAAACAAAGCTTGCCCCGGTGCGCCACCCTGACGCCTAAACACCTTACCCGGCCAGACCTTTAAGTCTTGACCCGGTACAAGGTTAGTTTCATCTACTTCAAAAATTAAGTTACCACTAAGCACAGCGTTATCTACAGCCATACGCATGAACCCATTCATAAGGGTTTGAGTGTCATCCATGTTTTCTGCAAGACCAATACCAAAGAAGCTGTAAGGATTAAGCTCATACGGTACAGCAAAGTAAGGAATACGAGTAGGCTGAAACGGATTAGCTACTAGCCGCAGGATCATATCGTTACAAATCCAGCAGTTAATCTGAATTTCGTCTGTGTCCTCAAACTCTTTAGGCAAATCCATGCCGTATTCTTTAGCGGTTTCAGTATCAATAGTGCCCCAGTATTCTAGGATTTCATACCTATCTGGTGCCTCGTTAATAAAGTAGTCTTTAAGATCGTTTTCCCAATACTCACGAGTGTATGTACCACCAGCAGCAATAGACTCTTCAATTGCTTCTTGCCTAAAGAATGGCCGCTTTTTTAAAGCGCGTAGCTGAGACTTAGACAGCTTATGCCGTTGGACTACATAAAGAGCTTCATCCATATTTGAAGAGTCAGGATCAGGATAGAAATCCCAAATAGAAACATGAGCAGCTTGTGGAACAACCTTAGTAACAGGCTCATATCCACCTTCTTCATTCCACGAAGGATATTCTTTATCAACAGCAAACGGCCCCTTTAAAATACCTGTACCAAATAAGACACACTCAAAGATAGATGAACGCAAATGTTTAGACGCATTAGATTCTTCTAGCTGATCATGGATTTTCTTTTCCATTTTCTTAGCTGCAATTTGTGCAGGACTAAATGTAACCGCAGTAGGAGTAGTACCTACACCTTCTTTTAAATTCTTGATGCCCCTAAGCTTATCTGCAAGAGGACCAAGACGTTTAGTTAAAGAATAGAGAGTGGCCCCTTTAGGAAGCTCCTCTTCATCATCTCTTGATCCATAAGGAGACACAGGTCCATCATTTTCAATTTCTTCAGGACGTTCTTTAGGGTCGAAATATACACTCTCACTTACACCTTCTGGTAATGTTGTTGGATCAATGGTAATAGGAAATTTAGTCTTGGCAAAAAGTACATCAATAATTTGACCATACGCAGCAAGAACTTTTGTTTTAGTTACTTTAATAAATACACGCGAGCGTTCTGCTTCAGTAAACTGTACGTCAGAGCTATACAGACCACGATAGTTTCTGTACGCTTGCAACCAACGATGCTCATCAGATTGCTGACGCCAATCTTTAGATTTATTGTAGGCGTCGTTTACATGAGCAATAACCTCATTTAAACCTTTAGAATCGGCACCCTCATCTAGAGCATAACCAATTTGTTCTTCAAAATCACCAGTAGTATCTGTCATGTATTAATACCCAAATGTTTGATCTGCTACAGCAAAGTTATCTGTTTGCGACATAGGATCATAATCAAAAATATCGTGTCTTGGTCTGCTCATTATACCATATCTAAGTGCGTCATACAAGTGATCTTCTGATTTAGTGTCTACGTCTTCAGGGTTCTTTTTATCTAAAGGTATAGAAGGTAGTTGTGAAACTAAATTAAAACAGTTATCAAATACTACTAAGCTTGGATTGCCATCTTCATCTTCATCTTGTAATCGTCTGTGTAGTTCATTCTTTCCTGCAATACGACTACCACCACTTCTATCACTTGGTCGCCACCTACATCCAGCTAAAATCATTTGCTCTGCAAGGCTTGGTCCTGTATCACCACGCTTGTGCCAACACGAACTATCTAACACACCGTACATAATTTTGCCGTCATCTTCCTCTAGCTCTAATACTTTGTAAGCTAAATCTCGTGCAAGTACTTTAGAAACATAAAGTTCTCTATACACAATCAACTGCCCATCAGGAGATAAAGCAAACCAAACTACTGCAGTCTTTGAGCCATACCCATAATCACACGCTCGAAACTTAGGAAAGTTTTTAGGTATCTTGTACGCAGGTACAACGTGCTTGTTTCTGTCAAACTCAGGAAATGCTGCACCTTCCGAAACATCCCAGTTACCCTCTAATAACCTTTTTCTTTGGTGTTCTGGCAACGACAGAAGCATCGTTTCATAGTCGCCACTTTCAGCCAAGTAAGGATTATCAAAAAGTTTAGCAGGAATAAACTTCCTTTTAAACAGCGGTTGCTCTTCCTTTGTATGCCCTTTAGGATACTTAAGAGTTTTGCCAGATTCATCCGTAGCCCAAAACGATTTATTAGGACTAGAAGGATTAATGAAATACTTTTTTACCCATACGTGACCAGAGCCTCCGGGGTTAGTAGTAGCTCTCATATACACAGGTAAGTCTGATGCAGCAGACCTCAACCTTGACCTTAAGTAATCCCAAGCAAATGGTGTGGCCCACTGCGTCAACTCGTCAAAGCCTATCCAACAAAAAGACAAACCCTGATAGCGTAGTACATCTTCATCTCTATCAAGATAAGACAACCACAACCTACCACCAGCAGGGGAAGTCCACTGCATTTTTCTTTCTGACCATTTAATGCCGGGAATAATCTTTGGATAAATTTCTTGAGACTTCCAAATAAGTTCCCTTAGTTCTTCCGTAGTTTTACGGAGCAATAGGCCAGAAAATTGTGGATGTATTAAGTATCTAAGCGGATCAGCAAGCATAGCGTAGCTTTTACCACCACCTGCTGCTCCTCCGTATAAAACTTCACGCTCATTGGCTGCAAGAAAATCTGTTTGCGGCCCTACATTAGGCTTAAATACTACATTATGTTCTTCGTAAGAAAGCTTAACCGTATTATTACTAGCTTTAACTTCTTTTATCTTAGGTTCAGGCGGTTGCTCGGCTTTTTTCCTCGCTGCTGCCTTTTTCTTTCGAGCCTGTGTGCTTGATTTCAAGTTCTTCAAGCTTTTCGAGGGCTTTTTTGTACGTGGCAAGCCAGTTGCGGTAAGCTGTAGCTTTATTTTTTCTTTTTCTTTCCGTGTTGACTCGCTTTCTGAGGCCAACGTGGGAAATTGATCGTCCAGTTTTGTCACTTAACCACCTTGCAACTTCTCGGTAGGAGTATTCTTTTACATATTGACGAGCTAAGTCTAAAGCTTCTAGCTCTAAGAACACAGGATCAAGAATATCAGGATCGTGTTCGTTTTGTACATAACCAAAAGGAATAGTTCTACTAATCCTTGGTATCTGCATCCAATTACCTTCTGAGTCGCGTAGACCTACCGGATCAGGCAACTCATAGTAAGGTAACCTATTCTTCTTCGTCACTTTGTTTCGGTGGCAACAGCATAATACCGTTAGGTGTAGCCACTTCTACTTTGTCCGTCTTTTGAACGCCCACTCTATCCAAAATTTCAGTGGCCGCTTTGAGTAAGTTTGCCGTACCCAGTTGGCCGGGGTCACGCAAAATTCCTGCCATGCCAATCGCAGCACGTGGAGCGTTGAGTGCCAAATATTCTTTAGTAAGTTCCAATACTTCATCTTTTAAAGTTTTAATAACCTCGCCTACGCTAGTATTATCGCTGTATCCAGCTAGTTTTTTTGCTTCATTAAAGTCCCCGTTAGCTTCGTGAAATAAAACACGCAAAAAAGCTTGTTGTTTTTCGGTATATTCCCGTTCCATTATTTTTTCATGCTCCTATCACCAAACCACCAAGTAACAGCAGTAGTAGTTAAAAATAGTATTTGATTAGAAATCTCACGTTTAATAACGTCGTCACCTAAAGCTTCTAAAAATACGTAAACAGAAAAGCCCAGTAGCATAAAAGTTAGAATAGGCCGAACAAATCTTAAGATGTTGCCAATTATAGAACCACTGTAAGAAGCATCATGTGCGTATGAAGCAGCTTTAATTGTAGCAGCAGCATTTTCTTCTGCTATAGCACGTTCGCTTTCTAACTCAGCACTACGTGCTTCGATCTGCATTTCTTGTAGCTTTAGTTCTTGGTCAAACTCTAGCGCCATCTTTTTAAGCTTTTGTCTGGTTTCTAAAAACCTTCCTGCTTGACCAATAACACTACCAATAATACCTGTAGCACCACCAGTAAGAACTGAACCTATAATGTCAAACATATAATTACCACGTTGCTTCTTTAGGTCTATTATCTACATGGACAAAAGAAGTATAGTTAATGCCTAGTCCTTTAAACCCTACTGCTTTAGCTGCGTATATAATTGCTTCTTTATCTTGACCAGCTAAAGAAATATCAAATGCAGTTGAAGGGTTGTTTTCAGTTGCTCTGTGCTGACTTAGCGGAGCGCCACCAACTTTAGAATTGTATACAGGGCACCGACATGCGCTATTAAGTACCATAGGTTTGCCCAGTAAATCTCGCAGTTGTTGCAGTTTTGTTAGTGCATCTTCTTGGACATAAGCAGAGTTACAACCACACTTGCAAACTATCTCTTGCCAAGTAAACGAAGCTGTTGCTTGTGCTGTAGGAAGAACCTCACCTCTAAGAGTACTAACCATTTATGCGTTTAGTACAGTCCAAAAAATAGTTATAACCGCAATGATGCTAGATAAAGTAGATAGCATAATCATACTTTCTAATCTTTTAATTCTACCAACTAAACTATCTAGTTGTTTTTCCATAGTAGAATACCTCACAGCACATTCCCGCTCATGGGCAGCTAGTTCTGCAGCTACAACAGTAGGACTAATGTTTTCGTTAATTTCCATAACTACGCTTTAGCCTTTTTTTTCTTTTTACTTTTACGTTTAGGTTTAGCTACCGTAGTTACAGAAATAACAATAGCAAGAGGAGAAGACTTACGAGGCTTTCTAGATTTGCTACTGACAGTTTTTTTGCTTTTTCTTGCCATGGTAATGTCCTCTCCCCTATCTTTTTCTAGCCTTGTCTTGCCATTGCCTAAATGGGCCTTTCTTTTCTCGCTTAGGCGTTACTTTACTGTGCCGCCCTTTTCTGCGAATCTTGGACTTTTTCATAGGCCCACCACTAAGACCAATTGCGCCACGACTAGCCATTTTAACCTCTTGTAGCTTTTGGTGGAGTAGGTTTATTTCTTGGTCTTACTGCTCTAGGCGTTTTGCCTTCTTTATCATTTATGTATTGTGTTAAACTTTGTCCGGGTTTTAAATCTGAAGCAAGAACAGCAGCCATTTTTCTTCCTGTTTTTGGATTTTTATAATACAAATCACCTGCCGCCCGTGCAGCACGTAAACTAGTTTTAAGTTCACCGTTTTTTCTAGAAGCCAACCTTTTTTTAATGCCTTCAGGATCAAATTTAGGTTTTGGCTTTGCTACCGCTGAAGTTTTAGCGGGAGGTTTATTTTTTATTTTTGATTGAGACACTGCTGCTGCAGCTTTATTCATAGTTTTTTTAGCTTCAGGAGAAATGTCTGCAGGTTTTTTATTTTTTATTTTTGATTGAGACACTGCTGCTGCAGCTTTATTCATAGCTTTTTTAGCTTTAGGAGAAATGTCTGCAGGTTTTTTATCTCGCTGTAAAGCAACTGCAACTGTACCTGCAGCTTCTGCTGTAGTTAGTAATCTTTTTTGAGTATTTCTTGCATTAGCAGCCACTTCTCGCGCTCGTGCTGACTCTTTAATAGCTTGCGCTCTAGGAACACCAGACCTAACGGGCGTAGGTGCTGGTATATTTGCCAGTCTGCCTGTTTTAGTAAATGTTCTAGTTATAAAATTTTGTACATTTTTAGGTACATTATCACTTGTTCTTAATGTTTGAATAAGTTTATTAGCTTGTTTTTGTCCATACTTAGTTTTTAAACCAGCTTTTACTGCAGCAGTAAGAGCATACCTAACTCCGTTAATAATCATTATTTTTTCCTCTTAACCATTATATTTTTAGCTAAACCACCAGCAAAGTAGTTATGCACTTTCATGCCACCATTTTTCATGGCTGTGTAAGCCCGTGTCTTTTTTGCTACATTCTTAGGCTGCTTAGAAACTTGCTTGCCTTCTTTAGTTGTTTTACGTTTAGCTGCTGTAGTAGCTGCATACTCTTGATTAGATAAAGCACCTATAGCAGCTTTAGGAAGGTAGCGTTCTCCTGTAGCTTTTGGCCCTTGAGTAGAAGGCTTACCTGACTTAGTGCCCCAATCTGCATCTGTCCAAGTCTTAAGAGACTGTTGTGATTTACGTAAAGCCATTTACTTCTTAGCGTTCCTAGACATAAATGCTGCTGCACCAAAGTAAGCAGACACAACACCAGCCATACCTATGTAAAATAAACTAAACAAATCTGATAACGCATTAATTCTGCTATCAGGAAAGATAGGAAGAAATACAAGTGCAGTAAATACAAGCATGGCAATCATAGCTATCCATGCCATGTGTCGCTGTGCATCGTGTTTCTCATGCTTGTCTAGTGCTTCAATAGCAGCTAGTTCATGATCATCCACTATGCCATCCTGATTAAGATCAAGCGCACTGTATTTACTTTCTTCTTGTAGTTTCTTCTGATTAGCCACGGCGCTTAGGAGACTTCACCATGCCTCCAACACGCATACTTTTCTTTTTGCCTTTTACCATGCCACCGCCACGCATAGTCTTTTTCTTGCCTTTACCTGCCATGCCACCGCCGCGCATCTTCTTAATTCTTTTGCCCTTCATCATTATAGACTCTCCTGTATGATTGCCGTTTTAAAACAGTGTCTTCGTAATACTGCTTATCCCAGTTGTCGTAGTAACCTTGCTTATGTAAACTAGCCGAAGCTTCTTCTAATTTACTGAAAGGCTGAATAAGCACCATGAAAAAATCATTTTCAGTTTCTAGGTTATCTTCTAAAAACTCTACCTCTTCACTATCATCATATGGATGAAAGGGCATAAGGTAAACATCATCTCTAACAAACGTATAGTTTAAAGCTTCAACACTGTATGCAAGAGCATCAATGTCCATACGAAAATCATCACAAGCTACAATAATTAATTCTTTTTCTTGTTCTTTTAATGTTCTTGCTTCTTTAGTTAACTCAAACAAAAAGTCGTCAGCATTTTCTACTTCAACAACTTTTACTGTGTTAGTTAACCTAGCCTTTTGTGCGTAAGGGCAAACTGCCCAACCATCTAGCTTTTTACTTTTCTGTTCTACAAAATATTCAGACCAATGTAGAATTTCTTCTGTTATAGTTTTCATTTAGCTCCTAGCAAAGGAGCCACGCTTTCTGAGCATATGTGTTACTTAAAAAGCGTGGCCTATCCTTTTTGCTAAAAGTTGAATACTAAAGTTACCCAGAAACAAGAGTCAACTATATCTAAGTTGACTTCCACTACTAGGATACCGAAGCACTAAATGGTGTAGCTTCCGTGCCACTTGCCGTAAGTACGCCCTTAACCATATACTGGTTGGTAGCAATATCAATAAGCGTAATTTCGTCACCAATAGAAACACCGCCTTTGGTCGTGCCGTTAAGCGTAATAGTATCTGAATCAGAAGCAGTGTTAAAACTGGCAACCGTATCTGCACTGTCTTGGTGCAAAATAACAGACCCATCAATCGTGTCCGTAGCATCAGCAACCTTGATAACGTAGTTAGATGTGTTGACTACCGATACGATAAACTGAAACTCTGCGCCCGAACCTGTGGCCGCTGGTAGAGTAAAGGTTGCCGCTGCATCCCCACCTACTTCACCCATAAGCAAAATACGACCAGCATGATCAGCGTTTGTTAGTGTAGCAGTTCCTGTCAGAGTAACTAAATCTCTAATAAACGACCCACCAAGAGTAGTTGTACCTGCAGTAACTGTAAGGCCACCCGAAACGACCTCCATTCCATTCTCAATAAAAACGTCTTCAGGGACACGGGAAACCCCTTGCGCGATTCGTGTAGAAGCCATGTTAAAATCTCCTTTAGTATAGCTTTAGCAAAGTGATAGTTTTACGTGTTACCACTCCACGTATTATTCTGTAATTCTAAATTAAAATATCTATCAAACCTTTTTTAGAAGGCTTAGTTTTTGTATCCACCACCGGCTGCTTTGTACGCTTTTGCCAACATCTGGGCTTTTCTTGCAGACCATTGTCCGGGCTTGCCACCTTTTCCACCCGCCTTGATGCGGCTGAATAGACGTTTACGTAAAGCCGGTTTAGTGTAGTTTCCAGCCTCATTGACTCTACTCTTACTTTTCTTTTTCTTTGCAGTCGATTTTGACGATCCAGCCATACTTACCTACTCCTACTGAGTAACATTTTACTGTGCGTTTGCTAATGTAATCATGCGGCTGCACTGCGTAGACATACAAATCTCTATAAGAAATAAGAGAATGTGCTGGTTTTTCTCTTGGTCTTGGTAGCCTTACTCGTTGTGGTTTAGCGCGAGGCTTAGGGACTGGTTTTGATACTTGATTTGAGTATCTACTAAATTGTTCTAGTTCTAATACTTTAATATACTCTTGTAGTACTGTCTTTTCATTTTGCTGCCCATGTGCTGGGCTAGTGTACAGTAGGATAAAAAGTAGTAAAGTTTTAAGCCCTACGACTACGCCCCTTAACATGTTTTTGCGACTTAGGAGGCTGCTTAGTAGACTTTCCTTCTCCGCCCCAAAATACTTTATTTGCCCAATAAGCAGCAGACGTTGGTCCTCTCTTAATGTTGGCAGCGTGTCTTGCCTTGAAAGACTTACGCGCCTCGGCAGAGTAATTGTGACCCATCTTCTGATCACCAAACCGAATTGTTTTAAGGCTGGTCCCATCACGAACAACTACCACAGCTTTCTTTGTTGGATGACTTGGCGTCATTTTAGGTTTATTAAGACCACTAACACCTATACGCTTTAACTTAGCTTTTTCTGAATCAGTAAGAGACATCAGTCCTTATTCCATCCTTCAGCCTTCATAGCGTTATATACTTCTTCGTAGGTATGCTCAACGCCAGTATCTTTACGAATAGCTGCGCGAACATAAACTACATCGTAATGGGGTAATCTTACAAACGCTTCCCTGTTATGAATGCTTTTAAAGAAAGCAGAAAGCGTGTGTTCATTATACCATTTTAGCGATTTAGTCCGCATTGTCAAGCACTTTTTTTATATAAGTACATTTTAGGTACTTTACCGCCATACACTAGGTCCGAAAGGTCCGGCGCTTGGTAGTTTTCCGACTTAAGTATCTTGCCACCTTCGTCCCTAACCACATTACCATCTCCGTCAAGCTTAGACATATTAGACAGATGTACGCGATTGAATGCCACATTAAGATTCCAACCATATGTGTCAGCCAAACCAATGGTAACATACAGAAGATCGCACAATTCCTTAAGAACTTGCTCCTGATCACCTTCATCTAAAGCCTCCAATAGCTCATTAGCTTCTTCTTTGACCAACCGCTTGCGTAAAGCACGAATATGATCATCTAGGTAAGGCACATCCTGTGGATGCCCAAAGGTTTCATGAAACTCAGATAGCTGATGCTGCATAGTTTCTGCCTGACTGAAATGTTTCATACAAGATTCTTCTTTAACCAAGTAAGCATCGTAGGGTTATCCCTTAGCACTTGGGTCAGATATGTTGCCATAATTGCTACAGCCCTTTCCTCGTCTTCTCTTTTATCTTTCAATTGCCCTAGCTTCCATATAGCGTGAAGTATTTCATGCAGTACAGTATCAACTAGGGCAGTACCCTTTAAATTCTCTTCAATTCTAATGCGAGAGTTAATGTAAGAGAAATCACCAAAAAGCTCATCATTCAGTGGTACATATTCTATACTAAAATCAGTAGGTCCAACCTTAACACTTTTCATCGTACAAGTCTAATCCTTTCTATTATTCATTTATTGTGGTACACTGTATATGTTACACTTACAGTGCCCTTACATCCGCTATGTCTTTTTATTTTACCTAGTGTTTTTTTCTTTACTAACTGTTTCATTCTCTGTGAATCACTTAATGTGATAACATTATACTCGGTTCACTATGCCGTGTCAAGCATAAACGTACTTCTATGTAAAGATAGTTTCTATGTACCATATACAGTGCCCTACCACAGCTATAGTGTTGCTAATAAGACACCCATATATAGTAAAAAACCATGCCTAACAACACACCCCCTTGTATATACCAACTGTGGTTAACAAGCTATTTACCTGATCTGTGGGAACCCGTGTACATACGTACGTAGGGGGGTGGCATGGTCCACGCGCCCCCGTGCATTATCTTCCCCGTTCGTGTTAATGTGCGCCTCGCGCCTACCACATGTTGTGCCCGCGTTCTTGATGGGGATGGTCGCGCCGTTGTTTAGGTATCAGCGGATAGGCTCAGGCATATGATAGGCACGGCACGTGGCGCACGGCTTAAGAGTGCAGACGGGTGTACAGGCTCCCTTATTGTTTCGCGCAGCGCATACCCTCCCTCCCTTTGCCCTGTAGAGCATACCCCCGTGTTATCGTTACATGGTGCAACGCTACCGACACTGGCGTCATGTACACTGTGCCATGTTCTACCGCCCGCACCGCCCTCGCAAAGCCGCAGGAATACTGCGGTTTATTTTAATGCTTGCCATTGCCTCAAGAGTATGAGCCTATAGTCCCACCGCACAGCGTGTGCATAATCACTAACCTAGGAATAAAACAATGACCAAGAAAACAAACGCCACCACCACCGCCAAGATCAACAACGAAGCCGCCGAACGTCGTGCATCAATGGACCACGTTATTGCGCTGGCCACTGCCCTTAGCAAGATGGAAGCCCGGACCGAGACGGCAATTCAGAAAGTCGAGGTTACATTGACCAAGGCTACCAAGTCTGCCCCAGCCTATGCCGCTGGTGTTGGCCGGATGATTGAATTGGGCGGTATCATTCTGAAAGCCGACGCGGAATATGCTGGAAGCCGCAAAGCTCAAAGCGCATATAAGGCCGCAGTGGCTAAAGGCTACGGTATCACTAGCAAAGAAGCGGGTCCGATTATGTCGCATTTGCGTACCATCGCTAAGAACTATGCGCTGGTAGCTAAATTGTTAGAGAACGGCACGCTTAAGCCGCGCCATGCTACGGTTTACGCTGTAGCATCCATTGTGCGCCAGAACATGCCGAAGGCTGACAAGCCCGCGAAGGCTAAAGGCACCCGCAAAACCGTTAGCAAAGGCACTCACAACGTATCTGCTACGGTTCGCAAAGCCCTTGCCGCATGTTCGACAGTCAAAGAGCTACGCCAAGCCCTACGCGCCGAGTGCCAAGCGGCGGGCGTAGACAAGGCGTTGGTCGACCAAGTACTTGCCGATTAGTCCCTAACACTAACCCTCAGCGCCCGTGCTAGCATTGCTAGTGCGGGCGCTGCCCTGCTACCGCTGCCCTGCTACGCCTTGCCTATGCGCTGCGCCCTATCGCGTGGCCCATAGCTAGGGCATAGTCCTATGCGCTAGTGCGTGGCACTGTTGCCACACTGTTGCTATTGTGCAACACATTATCGTTACACCGTGTAACGGTAAACACATGGAGGAAACTATGGCGAAACGCCGCAGAACTACACAACGTCAATACGATCTAGTGGATAACGTGTGCATCAGTTTGATTGCCATGATATGCGTGGTGGTTTTCACCTTCGTAACTTTAGCGGGCTAGATATCGTTACATGGTGTAACGGTAAGCCTATGGGAGTGAATAGCTATGTTTACAGATAGTGATAGGGCAACGGTCGCCAAGCTGGCGGCTAGGTGCCTAGCAGAGGAACTACACAAGACCCGGCCCTTCGGAGTGAAGGCGGGTGGTGTGCCGCAAGGCACTTGGTTCTTTGCATTCAAGGGTGGGACGCCGGAAGATACGGCGCGACAACTAACCGAAATGATAAACAGGGGCGGGAAGCCATGAGAACATTAGCTAACGCTATCATAGTGGTGGGTGCCGTTGCGTTCCTATCCTATGGATATCATGCCCTAACTTACTGGCTGAACATGCCTGTTTTTGTGGGCTAGGTGGGACACTTGACAAACAGGGGCGGGTGCCCTTATTATCTGTGGTGTTAGTTACAAACCAATGAAGGGGATATGAGATGACCAAGTATGCGACCAACGGGCTAGTGATCTACGAGGGACCGTCCCTACTAGATGGTGAGCCTATCGTTGTGGTGGTGACCGGCTTGGACAAGTCGTCATCTAACGGCAAGACGGGGGACATGCTGCAATCGTGGATACTGCGGCAGGACATGGACCCTCGCGAAGCGAACAAGACTGGCGCAGACTTCAGTATCTGTGGTAATTGTAGGCATAGGGGCATTGCCCACGCTGAACCTGACAAGGTGTTAGCTAAGGAGCGCACTTGCTATGTGCTGCTCTATCAGGCACCGCTGAATGTGTGGATTACATGGGGCAAGGGTCGCTATGCTAAGGCTGCGGATGCCAGTGCCATTGCTGGGGCTGGGGCTGGCCGCAAGGTCCGGCTAGGTTCCTATGGTGATCCGGCGGCAGTGCCCGCCTATGTATGGGATGCTTTGCTATCTGATGCCGAAGGGCATACGGGATACAGCCATCAACAAAGTGTGGCTGGCTCATCATTCAATGCGGCATGGCTCATGGTGTCAGCGGATACGCTGGGGGATGCCGAGGCCGCATGGTCTAAGGGGCAGCGCACATTCCGAGTGATCAAGAGTATGAGTGCTGTGGTCAAGGGCAAGGAGATACTGTGCCCTGCCAGTAAGGAGGCTGGGTACAAGACAAGCTGCGACAAGTGCGGGCTATGTGCTGGGGCTAGTATCGCAGCCAAGTCAATA
>Ga0209631_10002046_pt1 | contig 24662 bp, 18 predicted proteins | sample COG_08_FD_184752 | JGI IMG/M metagenome (GOLD analysis project Ga0209631, IMG submission 184752) | Pelagic Microbial community sample from North Sea - COGITO 998_met_08 (SPAdes) (version 2) | ecosystem: Environmental > Aquatic > Marine > Neritic zone/Coastal water | place: Helgoland, sampling... | reverse complement strand
TTTAGCCTAGTTTTGCCTCCGTAGCTCAATGGTAGAGCAGGGGCCTTTTAAGCCCTTGGTTGTAGGTTCGAGTCCTTCCGGGGGTACTATTATTAAGAAAAAAATCTTAACAATGTCTGAATTCCATAAAAAACATATAGGTCCGTCTCAAAAAGAAATTGATGAAATGCTACAATATTTGAATTGTAGTTCTCTTAATCAACTATTAGAAAAAATAGTCCCAAAAAATATCTTGGATATAGATGATCAGTCCATAGGTAATTATCAATTTTCAGAAAATGATATTCTTGAATATGTTAAAAAGAAAGGGCAAAAAAATTCTATTTTCCGTTCTCTAATTGGGCAAGGATACTATGATACAATTACACCTAATGTTATCTTAAGAAATATATTAGAAAATCCAGGATGGTATACGCAATATACACCCTACCAGCCAGAGATTTCGCAGGGTAGGTTAGAAGCACTATTAAACTATCAAACTATGATAACTGAAATTACTAGTCTTCCCATTGCTAATGCATCTCTTCTTGATGAAGGTACAGCAGCAAGTGAAGCAATGTTAATGCTGTACAGAAAAAATAGATCTGATAGCAATCAATTTTTAGTTGATGAAAATTGTTTTGAACAAACTATCGATGTAATTATTTCGAGAGCAGAACCATTAGGTATTGATATAGTTGTTACTTCATTTGATAATTTTGATTTTAAAAATGCATTTGGCTGTATAGTGCAATATCCTAATAAATTTGGAAATATCGATTCTAGTGAGAGCTACACAAAACTTACAAATAATGCACACGAAAAAAATTGTAAAGTAATATTTGCATGTGATTTAATGTGTTTACAGCTTTTTGAGTCTCCAGGAAACTTAGGTGCTGATATAGCAGTTGGGAACAGTCAAAGATTTGGTGTACCTCTTGGCTATGGTGGTCCACATGCTGCATTCATGTCAACTAGCGAAGAGTTCAAAAGAGATATCCCTGGAAGAATTGTTGGAGTATCTCAAGACAGGAAAGGGAATCAAGCATATAGATTAACACTTCAAACAAGAGAGCAGCATATTCGAAGAGAAAAAGCAACATCTAATATTTGCACTGCTCAAGTATTATTGGCAATTATTTCCGGAATGTACGCATTATTTCACGGACCAAAAGAATTAAAAAATATTGCTACTAGAATTCATAACCATGCTAAAGATTTAGCTAAAAAAATTAGCGAAAATGGTCATGAAATTTTCACTGAAAATCAGTCTCTCTTTGATACAGTCGCTGTAAAATTATCAAATATGGAGATTCAAGACTTAAAGATGAAGGCAATCAAAAGTAATTTTAATTTGATGTACCATGACAATGGGCTTGTTGGGATTTCTCTAGATGAAAAAACAACCCATCAAGAAATTGATGATATTGCTGCTTTATTTGAAAATGATTCAAGTGCTGATTATATAGAAAATATATTTGCACCTAATCGTACAGACAATAATCTTTCTCATCCTATTTTTTATAGTATTAATTCTGAAACAGAAATGCTTAGATATATTAATAAGCTTGAAAAAAGAGATCTATCTCTTAATTATAGCATGATTCCTTTAGGTTCTTGTACAATGAAGCTAAATGCAACTGTAGAGATGATTCCTATTAGCTGGCCCGAGTTTAACTCGATTCATCCTTTTGCTCCAATAGATCAAGCGAAAGGATATTCTGAAATTATTCATGAGCTCGAAGAAATGCTTTATAAAGTTACCGGCTTTGATGCTGTATCATTTCAACCTAACTCTGGAGCCCAAGGCGAATATGCTGGCCTATTAAGCATTAGAGAATATCATAAAGCAAATGACTCTCAAAGAAATATTTGCTTGATACCAGAATCAGCTCATGGAACAAATCCTGCAAGTGCAATCATGGCTGGATTAAAGGTTGTGATTGTTAAATGTGATGAAAATGGTAATATTGATTTTACAGACTTAACTAATAAAGTCATTGAAGCGGGAGACAGATTATCATCATTAATGGTTACATATCCTTCAACCCATGGAGTTTTTGAACATAATATTGATGAGATTTGTGATTTAATACATCAAAATGGTGGTCTGGTATATATGGATGGTGCCAACCTAAATGCAATGGTGGGAGTTTGTAAACCTGGAAAATTTGGTGCTGATGTTATGCATATTAATCTTCATAAGACATTTTGTATTCCACATGGAGGTGGAGGTCCTGGGATGGGGCCTATATGCGTAAATAATAAACTTAAACCACACTTACCTAAGCATAAATTGATTGATGATAAATTTACTTATTCAGTTTCTTCTTCTCCATTTGGTAGTGCCAGCATTTTATTAATTTCTTATATCTATATGAAATTAATGGCTTCAAAAGGTTTGTTAAAAGCATCGCAAGTTGCAATTTTAAGTGCTAATTATATGGCAAAAAAATTAGAAAAAGATTATTCAATTTTGTATAAAGGGCATAGCGGATTAAACGCACATGAGTTTATTGTAGATTGCAGAGAATTTAAGAGTAGTGCCAATATAACAAATGAAGATATAGCAAAAAGATTAATAGATTATGGATTTCATGCTCCAACAATGTCATGGCCAATTCCTGGAACACTTATGATTGAACCAACTGAAAGTGAATCAAAGTCTGAGTTAGATAAATTTTGCAATGCAATGATTTCCATAAAAAAAGAAATAAACGATATAATTTCTGGTGCTGCACCAAAAGACGATAATTTATTAGTTAATGCTCCCCATACTGTAAACGATTTATGCGATGATTGGAAGCATCCTTATTCAAAAGAAGATGCAGTTTTCCCTATGGAATGGATAAAAGAGAATAAATTTTGGCCATATGTTTCTAGAATTGATAATGCTTTTGGAGATAGAAACTTTTTTTGTGTTTGCCCAGATCTAGATACTTATAAATAAAATAATTTATTTTTAATCAAAATACTCCTGCAGAGCTTTTACATCAACCTCATTTAAATGCTTCATAGAATCTATAGCTGCCTCCGCTCCAGGTAAAGTTGTTATGGTTAAAATATTTTTCATAACTGAGGTTTTTCCTATTGCTTCTTCGTCAAATCGAGATTGAGGGCCTTCGGGTGAATTGATTACTATTTGTATATTGTCATTAAGTATTTCATCAACAACATTAGGTCTACCTTCTCCAACTTTATATATTTCAGAACATTCAATACCGTTATTTTTCAAAAAAATACAGGTTCCTTTTGTTGCTACAATATTAAATTCTAATTTTTTAAGCTTGCTAGCGATAGAAAGTAATCTTTTTTTATCAGAATCGTTAACTGACAAAAAAGCTGTTCCTGATCTTGGCACCGTGTATCCATCTGATTTCATCGCTTTCAAAAATGCTCTTCCCGTGTTTGAACCAATGCCCATCACTTCTCCCGTAGATTTCATTTCAGGTCCAAGGAATACTTTTTCATTTTTAAATTTTTTAAATGGGAGAACAGCTTTTTTAACTGCTATATGTTTAAAGTTGTTTTTTTGGAGATTAAAATCTTTAATTTTTTTACCAACGGATATTTGAGCTGCTATATTAGCTAAAGGAATATTGCTATATTTGCTTACAAAGGGGACTGTTCTGCTTGATCTTGGATTTACTTCCAAAACGTAAACCTTTTGGTCTTTAACTGCAAATTGAAGGTTAATAAGACCAATTACATTTAACTCTAAGGCCAATTTTGTAGTTATGTCTTCAATATCTTTTTTTACTAAATCTGTCATTTCATACGGTGGAATAACGCATGACGAATCTCCCGAGTGAACTCCAGCCTCTTCGATATGTTGCATAATACCTGCAATGAAAACGTTTGATCCGTCAGATAATGCATCAACATCAAACTCAAATGCATTTTCAATAAATTGATCTATTAGTATTGGATGATCATTTGTTGCTTCAGCAGAACGAAATACATAATCAACAAGCTGCTCTTTTGTATATACTATTTGCATAGCTCTGCCTCCCAATACAAAGCTTGGTCTAACTAGAACTGGAAAATGGGCTGTTTCAGCATAGCTGTAAATATCTTCATAATTTTTTGCTATACAGTATTGAGGTGTTAAAACATTTAATTTTTTTATTATTTTTGCAAATTCTTCTCTATTCTCTGCAAGATTAATACTATTTGCTGATGTGCCAAAGACTTTAACACCTGCTTTTGTTAATTGATCAGCTATTTTTAATGGCGTTTGACCGCCAAATTGCACTAAGACCCCATCTGGTTTTTCAAAATCAATTATATTCATGATATCTTCAAAAGTAATCGGTTCAAAATAAAGTCTATCTGCTAAATCAAAATCAGTTGATACTGTTTCGGGGTTGCAATTTACCATTATAGATTTATAACCCGCTGCTCTTAAGCCAAATACAGCTTGAACACAACAATAATCAAATTCGATTCCTTGGCCAATCCTATTTGGTCCACTTCCTAAAATCATAATTTTTTTTCCAGGCAATGGTTCTAAATCATTTTCTGATTCATATGTCGAATATAAATAAGGGGTTTCTGCGGCAAATTCACCAGCACATGTATCAACAACCTTATAAACAGGATGCAAGTTTTGTGCTTTTCTTGCTTGTCTAACTTTGCTCTCTGAAAGATTATTTAATCGAGCGATCTGTAGATCTGAAAATCCGTTTTTCTTTAAATATTCAAGATTATTTAATGAAGAATAATTTTTTTCTATATTTACTATTTCTTCAATTTCCCTTAAAAACCATGAATCAATTCCGGTATTTTTATGTATTTCTTCAATTGAGTATTGTTCTTTAATAGCTTCTTTTACTTTTAACATTCTAAAAGCGCTACCATCATTTAAAGATTTTATATCAAGCTCTCTAAAACGTTTAATCTCCTGATCTTCATCTCTAGGATCTTTTGTTTCAAAGCCTGGAAAATTCAATTCTATAGAACGAAATGCTTTTTGAAATGATTCTCTAAATGTCCTTCCTATAGACATTGCTTCTCCTACTGATTGCATTTGCACACCAAGCTTGCCTGAAGCAGAAGAAAATTTTTCAAAATCAAATCTAGGTAGTTTTGTAACTACGTAATCGATAGTAGGTTCAAAAGCTGCTAAAGTTCTATTTGTGATATCATTGTTAAGTTCATCTAATGAATAACCAACTGCAAGCTTCGCAGCAATTTTTGCAATAGGAAATCCTGTCGCTTTTGAAGCCAATGCAGATGATCTACTTACCCGTGGATTCATTTCAATGATAACCATTCTTCCATCTTTGGGATTGACTGCAAATTGAACATTTGATCCACCAGTATCTACCCCAATTTTACGTATACATTTAATGGCTGCATTTCGCATTATTTGAAACTCTTTATCGCTTAATGTCATTGCAGGTGCAACGGTGATTGAATCTCCGGTATGTATACCCATTGGATCAATGTTTTCTATAGAACAAATTATAATTACATTGTCATTTAAGTCTCTGATGAGTTCCAATTCGTATTCTTTCCAACCATTCAAATATTCTTCTACCAATACTTGTCCAGTAGGACTTTCCTTTAATCCTTTATTGACAGAATCTTCAAACTCTTCTTCATTGTAAGCAACGGAACCACCAGATCCTCCCAAGGTAAAAGATGGCCTAATAATTGTAGGGAGTGAAATATTTTTTAATAATTCTTTAGCTTCATCAAGAGACTTAACCGTATAACCATAAGGCAAATCAAGTCCTATTTCTTGCATTGCATCTTTGAACATCTCTCTACTTTCCGCAGTTTCAATTGCTTTTCTATTTGCCCCAATCAGTTCGACATTGTATTTTTTTAAAATACCTTCTTCATCGAGCTTCATGGCTACATTAAGAGCTGTCTGTCCACCAACTGTTGGTAAAATTGCATCAGGTTTTTCTTTTTTAATAATTTCTTCAACATACTCTATAGATATTGGTTCAATATATGTTTTATCAGAAAATTGAGGATCTGTCATTATAGTAGCAGGATTAGAATTAATCAAAACTACTCTATAGCCCTCTTCTTTCAAGGCTTTTATTGCTTGGGTGCCCGAGTAATCAAACTCACATCCTTGGCCAATGACAATAGGGCCTGCGCCTATCACTAATATTGTATCTATATCATTACGCTTTGGCATTTTTCTCTATCATCTTAAAAAATTCTTGAAATACGTACCTGGAATCATGAGGGCCTGGACTCGCCTCTGGATGATATTGAACTGAGTATGCAGAGATTTCATTGCATTTAATTCCAGCAATTGTATCATCATTTAAATGTTTATGAGTTATTTGAACATTATTTGGAAGCGAATTTTCATCAACCGCAAATCCATGATTCTGTGAAGTAATTTCAATTTGGTTAGTAATTAAGTTTTTAACAGGTTGATTAATTCCTCTATGTCCAAATTTCATCTTAAATGTTGTTGCACCTAATGCTAATGCTAGTATTTGGTGTCCTAAACAAATTCCAAAAATTGGTTTTATGCCTAAAAGTTTTTTTACTGTTTCTATACCATATGATACAGCAGCTGGATCTCCTGGTCCATTGGATAAGAAAATACCATCAGGATTTGAAGATAATATTTCTTTATATTCTGTATTTGCAGGGAAAATTTCTACTTCTAATCTATTTGAAAGCATAATTTCATATATATTGCTTTTCATTCCAAAATCTATCGCTGCTACCTTATAAAGGGGTTTTTCTACATTGCATAAAATTCTTTTTTCTTTTTGTGTAACTTTAATAGCTAAGTCTTGTCCTTCCATTTTGGGAATGCTGTTTATTTTTTTCTTAAGACTATCTCTATCAAAATCTTTTGTAGAAATTATTCCTCGCATTGCCCCATTTTTTCTGATATGAATTGTAAGAGCTCTAGTATCAATATCTTGAATACCAACAATTTTATTTTCTGCTAAAAAACTCGTTAATGATTTTTCAGACCTCCAGTTAGAAGGTTCAATTGATTCACTTTTAATAATAAAACCAGAAGCGAATATCTTATTAGATTCAATGTCCTGATTATTTGTTCCATAATTTCCAATATGGGGACTACTCATAACGATCATTTGTTTTGCATAAGATGGGTCGGTAAGAATTTCTTGATACCCAGTCATACCAGTATTAAAACATACTTCACCAGATGTTTCGCCATGACTTCCAAGGCTTTTTCCTGTAAAAAAAAGGCCATCCTCTAAATATAGGATAGCCTTTTTCAAATTTTGCATGGCCTATTTTAAACTAATAATATAAAAATTAAAACCTAATTTTTTTCCCAGTAGCCATTAATTGCACTGCAATGACAGTTGTAGTAATTGTAAAAATAATTAAAAAGATAGAAGATGTTATAAGCGATGCATCTGACACTCCCAATGTTGCCTCTCTTAACGCGCTTATTGCATAATATATTGGATTTACTTGACTTAATGTCATTGCCCAAGCAGGAAGCATTTTAATTGAATAAAATATTCCACCTAAAAAACTAAATGGCGTAATAACAAAATTTTGAATTAAAGCTAACTGATCCCAAGAATCAGATAGTTGACCAACAAAGAGACCTAGGCTCGAAAAAGACCAGGCAACTAGAAATATAAATAATAATGTTAAGGGGAGATTTAAAATGGGCATTCCTGCAAGCCAACAAATAAAAAGAATTAATACTCCATTAACGAACCCTCTTATTGTTCCACCAATAATAAATGATAAAGATAATTCTAAACTCGATAAAGGAGTGATTAAAAGCTCGGGAAGAGTTTGTAATAATTTCATTTGCAACATAGATGAGGCGGAATTAGCTGTAGCATTTGTTATCACATTCATCATCAAGAGACCTGGCAAAATATAAATCTTATATGATACTCCACCAATCTCAGTTATTCGATTTTCTAATGCCACTCCAAATACAAAAATATATAACAATGTTGTGACAATGCCAGGAATAATAGTTTGTCTCCATACAGAAAAAAATCGCATAATTTCTCTTGAAGACAGCGTATAGAAACCTACCCAATTTTTAATCATTAATCTTTCTCCCTGTTAAATCTAAAAAAACATCCTCCAAAGAGGTTTGAGGAATATGGATATCTTCAATTTTGATAGCTTTTTCAGAAAACTTAAGAATGATTGATGGTAATTCCATATTGGGTTTATCTATTATAATATTAATTTTTTTATCTTCTATGTGATGTTCATAGTCATTTAAGAATTGAGGTTTATTTTCTAATTCATCTTTTAATTGAATTTCTATGGATGAATTTTTGACCATTTTTTTAAGATTATTTACTGAGTCTTCAACAATCAATTTTCCTTTATCAATAATTCCTACTCGCTCGCACAATAGCTCTGCTTCATCAATATAGTGCGTAGTTAGTAGAATTGTCTTTCCTTCACTGTGCAGTTCTTGCAAATATGTCCATAAATCGTGTCTTAGTTCTACGTCAACACCTGCTGTAGGTTCATCTAAAATAATAATATCTGGGTCATGGACTAAAGCTTTTGCGATTTGCAATCTTCGTTTCATGCCACCTGATAGTTCTCTCATTTTTTTAGATCTATGTTTAGATAAACCTAATTTATTGAGAAGGTACTCTATTCTTTCTTTTGCATCCTTTCTAAGTACGCCATAAAACCCTGCTTGAAAATACAATAATTGTTCTACTGGGAAAAACCAATCTTGGCTCACTTCTTGTTGAGCTATACCAACTTTTGACCTAGCAAATCTAAAATTATCTTCAATGTTTTTACCAAAGATTTCAATAGATCCTTTTGAAGGTTTAACTAGGCTGGTAATAGAATTTATTGTTGTGGACTTACCTGCGCCATTTGGCCCTAAAAGTCCATAAAATTCTCCTTTTTTAATTTCGAGATCTATTCCATTCACAGCATGAACATTCTCATAAGATTTAAAGAGATTAATTATTTTTATAGCAAGATTATTGTTCATTTTTGATTACAATTTTATAAATACTTATTCATTTAAAACAGGTATTTAATTTTCATCTAAAAAATCATGCAATTCTTTTTCATACACAATTTTGACATTAAGATTTTGTGCTTTAGTTAGCTTAGACCCAGGTTTTTCTCCTACGATTAATGCTGTAGTTTTATTAGATATATTTGATGTGACTGTTGCTCCATTTTTTTCTAACCTTAGTTTTAAATCGCTTCTGGATAAACTTTGAAAGCTGCCAGTAATCACTATTTTTTGATTGAGCATTGTCATTTCAGATTCATCGAAATGAGTGGGAGTTATTTGGACGCCTAATTTTAAACAATTATTAACAATCTCATTATTTTTATCGTTCTTAAAATAATTCTCAATTGCTATAGCGACCGTTGAGCCAATTCCGTCTATCTCTTCCATGTGTTCAATTTTTAATTCACTTAATTTTATTAATGAAGAGTTACAATATTTATCAATTACTTTTGATATATGTTGCCCAACATTTGGTATTCCTAATCCAAAAAGAAACCTAGGAAAGGTTGTTTTTTTTGAATGATTTATTGCATTTATAAGATTCATTGCCGATTTATCCTTAAACCGTTCAAGGGCAACTAAGTCATCGTACTTTAATCTATATATATCATCAAAATTTTTAAGCAAATTTTCTTCGACTAATTGCTTAACAATTTGGGGGCCCATACCCTCAATATTCATTGCATTTTTAGAACAAAAATGTTCAAGCATTCCCAACACCTTTGACTTACAATTGATATTTACACATCTATAGGCGGCTTGATCTTTTATACGCTCTATTTTACAGCTTGTATCGGAGCACCTAAAATCGCTTATGAAAAATTTTTTAGCATTTATTGGTCTTTTTTCTTTTAATACTTTAAATATCTTAGGAATTACATCTCCTGATCTTTCAATCAAGATAAAGTCATTTATTCTGATATCTTTTCGGTCTATCTCATCTTGGTTATGTAGTGTGGCACTTGATATCATAACCCCAGACAAATCAACCTCTTTAATTTTAGCCACCGGTGTAATGACGCCCGTTCTTCCTACTTGAAGATCAATACCAAGCAATTGAGATTCAGCTTGTTTAGCCTTGAATTTTGCTGCTATTGCCCATCTGGGTGATCTTGCTCGCAACCCTAATCTTCCTCTTAAATTATAGTCATTTACCTTAATAACGGATCCATCTATTTCATAATTTATATGCGATCGGTTTTCCTCTAATGTTTGATGGTACAATACCATATCATTTCCATTAGTCACTTTTTTAGATAATGGATTGACTGGAAGACCTACTGATTTTAAATATGAAAGCATTTCTATTTGATTTTTGAAATTAATCTTGTCGCTTCCACCAACTTCATAACAAAATATTGATAGATTTCTTGATGCAGTAATTGAGGGGTCTAATTGTCTCACACTGCCCGCTGCTGCATTTCTGGCATTTGCAAATATTTTTTCATTAGCTTTTTTTCTATTAACGTTCAATTTTTTAAAATCTGATATTGACATAAAAATCTCCCCTCTAACTTCAATGAAGGGTGGGGGACTATTTTCTAAATCTCGAAGCTTTAGTGGAACTGAGGGCATTGTTTTTACATTATGTGTAATATCTTCACCTTGAAATCCATCTCCTCTTGTTAGTGCTCTTTCTAATAGACCATTTCGATAAATCAATGAAACGCCTAGGCCGTCAATTTTTGGTTCTGCAACGAAGTCGGTATCTGCGTGATTAAGCCATTTTAAAACACGTTTGTGGAATTCATTTATTTCAGAACTATTTATTGCATTTGAAAGCGATAGCATAGGAACGTCATGGTTATAACTTTGAAAACCGCTCGAAACTGGGTGACCAACTCTTTGAGAGGGAGATGTTGGTGAAATTAAATTTGGATATTTTGCTTCGATATCCTCCAATTGACGAAAAAGATGGTCATACTCCATGTCAGTAAGCTTAGGATCATCTAATACATAATATGCGTAATTATGATCATTGATTTGCTCTATAAGCGCTTTTATTTTTTGTTTTGCTTTCTTTTCCATAATAACCTTATAAATAACAGCATTAATATTACAAATACAAGTTGTGCTCGTAAGTTATTAATAACTACTGAATGTGCATACATATTGAAGGGATTGGTAGCGATATCATTGAAATCAAATTCCCAATATACCATATTGGTTTCATTGTTTATCGTGTCAGCATTTTGATCTTTAATTTTACCAGGCAACATAATACTAAATGAAAAATTATCTGACATTAATGACGTATTTTTTTCGAATTCTTTTTCCAATTCGTCGATAATAATACTCATGTCATTAAAAAAATTTTCTGGCAATCGACTTTTTATTGGCAACAGCGCATCTAAAAAAATTTGTGATGTCTTTTTGCTAAACTCTTTTTCTAATTTTTTTTCTTTAACATATGAAATATATGAATTTACCTGACTATCAATTCTTTCAATTGTTAAAGAGTTAAGATTGTTTTGACTTTGATACCTTTCAACACTTTTAGAAAAAATATATTTCTTTACTGGAATCATCCATTGAAGCTCATCCTGATCAATATTTAAGTATTGATTGATTTCAGGATATTTTTTATCTATTTCTAGATTTTTAATATTGGATTGAAAATAATAATTAGTCCAAAAAATGGATGATTTTTTACTAATCTCTATGTCATACTGCAGACTTGATGAATTGCTGAATACTAACTTTTTTCTTGTTGGTGAACTTAATATAGTTTCTTTTTCCCAAATGATTTCATTATTGATAGTTTTACTTTCTAATGTTGTAATCCATTGATGATTACTGTCCGATTCTGGGTGTTTAAAATCAATATCTAACAAATCAGGCTTATTCCCAATAGATGTATATTTAACTAAATAACTACCGTCTTTAAGGATAGATATATTAACTAAATTTTCAACACAACCGATTAAAAAAAATGTGGCAATAAATGCTATTTTGGGAATCATTATGAAATAATTTGTAATTCTTTTGATGTTTTATTTAATATTTCTGCACCGTCTTCTTTTACAATAATATCATCTTCAATTCTAACCCCACCAATATCCTTGACGTAAATACCGGGCTCGACTGTCATTACATAGTTCACATCCAAAATATCCTTACTTACTTTACTAAATCTTGGATCTTCATGGATTTCAAGCCCTAAAGAATGGCCCAGTCCGTGATCAAAATATTGACCATATCCTGCTTTTTCAATATGACTTCTTGCAATGGAATCAATGTCTTTGCATGAAATACCTGCTTTAATACCATCAATACTTTTCGTTTGGGCTTCTAAAACAATATCATATATAGATTTCTGTTCATCTGAATAGCCCTTAGTAGCAAAGGAGCGTGTCATGTCTGCATGATATCCTGCAAACTTTGCTCCTGAATCTATTACTAGCAATTCTCCTGGTCCTATTTTTCTATCAGTTGGTTTATGGTGTGGTTTGGCCGAATTGGGTCCTGTTCCTACAATTGCTGCGAAAGCGTCTGAGTCGGCGTCTCCATATTGTCTGTATAGAAAGGACAATTTGTTCGCAATTTCTTTTTCTTTGACTCCAATTTTTACCATTGGAAAAACTTCAGCAAAGGCTTGATCTGTTATTTCGACAGCAGTTCTTATAGCTTCCAACTCTTTTTCATCTTTTTTCATTGCCATCTTTTCAATCAATCCTATGATATTTTGGAGCTTTATATTTGATAAAACCTGTGAAATCGTTTGAAAATTTTGGTGAGTAACGCTATTACCATCAAAAGCAATTACTGATCCATCTTTTAGGATTTTTTTATTTCTAATGACTTCAAAATGTGGAATGCTATCAATAATTATTCTTGCGCCTTTTACCTCATTTTCAGATTGAAATACATATCTACCGTCTGTGATAAAAACTAATTCTTCAGGCATAACTAGGAGTGTGGCACTAGATCCGGTAAATCCGCACAAATATCTTATATGAATTAGGTTAGTCACTAACATACCATCTATATTTTTCTTGGCTAGCTGATTTTTTAATTTATCTTGTCTTCTTTTAAAATATTCTAAACTCATATATTCTCCTTATAAACTTTTCAACATTTCTTCAGCGCTAATAATGTTTTTTTTAATTTTAGAGTGCTTAATAATTAATCTCAGATTTTTTTTAGCTTGACTTTTTTTACCTTGAGCAATCATAAGTTTTATTAATGATAAAGTTACTAGTTTTGGATTTGTAATATTTTTTTTAGTCTTTATCGTAATTGGTTTATGATCAATTTCTAAATCAAGATTAAGTCGCTTAAGCTCCTTGTAAATCATATTTTTTTGTTGAGATTTTTTGTTATTATATATCTCATATAATAACAAGTATGCAGAATAAAAATCTCTGTCATGATCTATTACTTCATTTAAAAGCTTAGTCGCTTCTCTATATTTTTCTTGGTTAAAAGCTTTTTCTGCTTTTAAAAAAGTTGTGGTAATATTAGAAATCATCTTCTATTTTTTTTAACCCAATCTTCAATATATTTCAATGATTCTTTCACCGGTGTTCCTGGACCAAAGAGTTGGCCAACCCCTATTTTGGATAATGCTTTATTATCTTCATCTGGTATAATTCCTCCTCCAGTAACGAGAACATTCTTTAGCTTGTGCTCGTTTATAAGTTCCATGACTTTTGTAAAAATAGTCATATGGGCACCGGACAATATTGATAGGGCTATTACATCTACACCCTCCTGTATAGAGACTCTAACTATGCTTTCAGGCGTTTGGCGAAGACCTAAATATATTACATCCATGCCTGCATCTCTGTACGCTGCAGCTAAAACCTTAATACCGCGATCATGTCCATCTAAGCCTGGTTTAGCCATAAGTATTCTAATTGGAGGATTTATTTTCATAATATAATTTAATCAATCCAGACGTTTGATACTCCTAATAAATCTCTTAACAAAATAAGAAATTGATTATTATTAGAAACTTTCATTTTCTTTGAAACAATCTTTCTTTCACTGTCATTGTTTGAAGGAATATGAACTACAAACAAATGGTCTCCTGCATTGTTCTTTGCTAATTCGACAATATCATTCATTAAATCTTTTGATGAATTTTTTGGTAGTCTAATGTTGACTTCATTTAACTTCAAAACTTTTTTTGCATGATTAATTGGTACCACTTCATCAACAATTAATTTCAAATCTGCAAAATCGTTTTGCGATGATGTATGACCTACCAGAAAAACAATATTATTATCTTTGATAATTTCTTTATACTTATCAAATGCATCGTGAAAAATAATTGCTTCCGCTTGCCCACCTAAACAGTCAAGGTTGAAAAAGGCCATTTGTTGATTTTTTTTATCAAAGTGTAATTTAAAGTTTGTAACAGCTCCACCAATCTTTATTATAGAATTTTCTTTAATTATTTTTTTGTCTGAAAAATCATAATTACTTAATTCCTCAATGGTGTCTGCATATTTAATTAGGGGGTTTCCTGAAACATACAGGCCAAGCACCTCTTTTTCTTTTGATAGTTTGTCTTGGTTTTCCCAATCCTCTGTTATGGGCATATCTGGAATTTTGACTAAATTTTCTTCTTCACCGAAAAGGTTAATTTGATTTTTATTTGAATGCTTATCTATTTGTTGTCCATAGTTAATAGCAACATCTATCGCTTCATACAACTGTGCACGATTTTTACTTACAGAATCAAATGCGCCCGCTAATATTAAACTTTCTAATACTTTCTTGTTTACAAGTCTTTGATCAACCCTTGATACAAAATCAAATATTGATTTAAATTCGCCTCCTTTTTCTCGCACCTCAATACATTTCTCTAAAGCCTTAATTCCAACATTCTTAACAGCATTTAGTCCAAAAGAAATTTCGTGATCATTTAGAGGCTCAAAATTTATGCCGGATTTATTTATATCAGGTGCATGTACTTTTATTTTTAGTTTTCTGCATTCATTAATTAGAACAACTACTTTATTGGTATTATTCATTTCGCTAGTCAAATTTGCAGACATAAACTCAGCTGTATAGTGTGTTTTGAGCCAACCAGTTTGATACGCAATATATGAATATGCAACTGAATGACTTTTATTAAACCCATATTGAGCAAATTTATCTATTAAATCAAAAATCTGAGTTGCTTTTGCTTTGGTTAAACCATTCTTAACAGCTCCTTTAATAAATTTTTCCGCCATTTTGTCCATTAATGACCTGATTTTTTTACCAATTGCTCTTCTCATTTCGTCCGCTTCTGATAATGTGAATCCTGCAATGATATTAGCAATTTGCATTACTTGTTCTTGGTAAACTATAATTCCATAGGTCTCTTTGAGCGCTTCTTCTAATAATGGATGAACGTATTCAACTTTTTCTTTTCCGTGCGCTCTTTTAATGTACTTATCAATATTTTGCATTGGCCCAGGTCTGTATAATGCGTTCATAGCTATTAATCCATCGATACTTTTTGGTTGTAATTTTTTTAAAAATTCTCTCATACCGGCCGATTCAAATTGGAAAATTCCTACTGTTAGTCCTTTTGCGAAAAGCTTATAAACTTTTGGATCTTCCATATCAATGTCGTCAATAACTATCTCTTTATTAAATCTTTTTTTTATCAAATCAATTGTTCTGTCTATAACCGTTAAATTTCGCAAGCCAAGAAAGTCCATCTTTAACAGACCTATTGATTCGAGCTCTTTCATATCATATTGAGTTGTTACATCTCCTTGGGAGGATCTATAGAGCGGAACAAAGTCTGTTAAATCACCAGGTGCGACCACAACTCCAGCAGCATGTATAGAAGCATGTCGTGTCATTCCTTCAAGAACTTTTGCATTCTCAATAAGTTCTTTATAGTTTGTCTGAGAGACTGTTCTTAAATCTGAGTTTTGTTTTAAAGCCTTATCAAGAGTCACTTTTGGACCCTCCGGAATCATTTTAGCTATCTTATCTACTTCAGAATATGGATAACTCATCACTCTACCTACATCTCTAATCACCCCTCTAGCATTCATTTTTCCAAAAGTAATAATTTGGGTAACAGAATCTTCTCCATATATACTTTTTAGATAGTCAATTACCTGACCTCTTCTTTCCACGCAAAAATCTATGTCAATATCGGGCATGCTTATCCTGTCTGGATTTAAAAATCTTTCAAAGATCAAATTATGTTTAAGTGGATCAATGTTTGTGATATCAAGCGCGTATGAAACTAAGCTTCCGGGAGCAGATCCCCTACCGGGGCCTACAGGAATTTTATTTTTCTTGGCATACTGAACAAAATCTGCAGTAATTAAAAAGTAGCTCGCAAATCCCATTTTTTTTATCACAGATAGTTCGTAATCAAGTCTTTCAGTTATTTCATTGTTAATATCATCATACTTATTTCTTAAACCTGTACTACACAATGATTTCAAATAATCATCAATGTCTTTTGATTTAGTATCACTAGGTATCGTATACCATGGTAGGTGGTAATCCTCCATTGGTATTTCTAATTCAATTGAGTCCGCTAATGCTCTAGTATTTTCTAATGCTTGGGGAAATTGTTTAAATAAAGAAAACATTTCATCTTGTGATTTGAAATAAAATTCATTCCCTGGATATTTTAACCTCTTTTTATCTGACAATTGCTTTCCTGTTCCAATGCAAATATGCACATCGTGTGCTGTATAATGTTCTTTTTTAGCATAATGAGCATCGTTAGTTGCAATGATAGGCAAGTTCATGTCTTTTGCTAATTTTGTTGCTAATTGAATATTTTGGAGCTCTTCGGGTATACCGTGATTTTGGAGTTCGATATAATATCTGTCTGGGAAAATGCTTGAATATTCTTCAGCAACCTTTTTACCAGCATCTAGACCATTATATATTAGCGTTTCAGGAAGTATCCCTTTCAAGCAAGCTGAAAGGCATATAATTCCTTCATTATATTTTTTTAAAATTTCAACATCAACCCTTGGTTTATAATAAAAACCTTCGAGGTAGCCATGCGTAACAATTTTCATCAAGTTTTTATAGCCTTGGTAATTTTGGGCAATTAATACTAGATGATTATATTGGCCCATACCGCTAGATCTGTCTTTTTGGAATCGACTACCTTTGGCTACATAAACCTCACAACCGATAATAGGTTTAATGTTTTTATCTTTTGCTTTTTTATAGAAAGACACTGCACCAAAAAGATTGCCGTGTTCCGTGAGAGCAACAGAATCCATTCCTAAATCGTGGATGGTTTCAAGTACTGATGGAATATTTTGTGCACCATCCAATAAGCTGTTGTCGGAATGATTATGGAGATGAATAAATTCGCTTTTCATAAGTACTTAATATATCTTAATTACTCTATTTTTTCCTTCTAAATCTTTCAAATAAGTAGATTTATTACTATTAAGTTTTTTATTAATAGATTCAATATCTTTTGCAACAGGTGAGTAGGGTAGCTCAATAAACATTGCTCCATTTTTGTTAATCAAAGATTTGAAATTTGAGATTAAAAATTTATAATATGTCGTTCCGTCTTTCAAGTCTGTTAGAGCTATTTCAGGATCATGATTTTTAACTGAAGAATCTAAGCTTTCAATTTCTTCTTTTGCTAAATATGGCGGGTTACAAACCAATAAATCAACCTTGTTAATTTTAAGGTTAAATATGTCCTCTTTTAAAAATTTAACATTATCTATTTTTAGTAATTTTTGATTTTTTTCTGCTACTTTGATTGCAAGACTTGACTTATCTATTCCTATGAAATCATTTTGTGGAAACTTCTTTGCTATGCTTAGAACAATACATCCGCTTCCAGTGCATAAATCCAAAATTCTTAATTTAGTTTTTTTTGTTGACAAAAAATCAATCGCGCAATCGACTAACAACTCAGTATCTGTTCGTGGAATAAATGTTCCTGGAGGGGTAAAAAAGCTATTTTCATAAAAAAAGGTTTCTTCAATAATGTGTTGTACAGGAGTATTCATAATAAGACTATCAAACATAATATTTAAATCATCAATGTTTTGTTTATCTAATAAAATATCTTTTAAATATATATCTGCTTTAGAAATCTTTAGGCAATGTTGAATTAACATTTCAGATTTCTGTTTTGATTCTTGAACGCTTGTTTTTTTTAGTTTGAAAAGTTGTAAATGTAAATAATCTCTGAGCAGAGTAGTCTTATTCATTTTATTCTATTTGTGCGCTCTCTTCCGCAAGCTTTAACTGCTCAATCAAGTGTGAAATGTCACCCTCAAGAGTAGCCTGTAGCTTGTGAGAAGTATAATTTATTCTGTGGTCAGTTATTCTTCCCTGTGGAAAATTATATGTTCTAATTTTTGCAGATCTATCTCCTGTAGAAACCAAATTTTTCCTCATATCATCTCTATCTTTGTTAAGCTTTTCTTGTTCTAGGGCAAACAACCTTGATCGCAAGACCTTCATAGCTGAAGCTTTATTTTTATGTTGAGAGGCTTCATCTTGGCAGGTGACTACTAGCCCTGTTGGAATATGTGTTAATCTGATTGCAGACTCTGTTTTATTAACATGCTGTCCTCCTGCACCGCTGGCTCTATAAGTATCCACTTTAATATCGGCATTATTAATTTCTACTTCTGCGGTTTCTGCTTCTGGTAATACGGCCACTGTAGCAGCTGATGTATGCACTCTGCCTCCAGATTCTGTTTTTGGGATCCTTTGAACGCGATGCACACCACTTTCATACTTATAAGTTCCATATGCCTTTGGGCCTTCTATACTAAATGTTGCCGATTTTAAGCCACCAACTCCTGTTTCGTGAATATCCATCATGTTTATTTGAAAATTATTATTTTCTGCATACCTCGTGTACATTCGCATTAAATCTGATGCAAACAACCCGGCCTCGTCGCCCCCAGTTCCTGCCCTAACTTCAATAATTGCATTTTTATTATCATTTGGGTCATCAGATATTAAGATTTTTATCAATTTGTCTTCTAACCTTAAAATTTTATGGTTTATTTTTGAAGATTCTTCTTTAATTAGGTCTTCATACTCTTTGTCATTTTTCATATCGTCCAAGTCGCTTAATTGATCTTGTAAGTCAATATATTGCTTACTTAATTCGTACGACTCGTCTAGGGTGCTTTTTTCACGAGAGAGGGTGGTCATTTTATCTTGATCTAACATGATTTTAGTATCCATCATTTGGCTCATTATATTATTATAATCAGAAATGATGCTTCTAGCCTTTGATAGAATATCCATACGATAATTTAGTTATTAAAAAAGAGGCTTTAAGAATCTTTTTTCTTGTACTTGCGATTGAATTTTTCAATTCTTCCAGCAGTATCAACAAGCGTTCTTTGCCCGGTATAATAGGGGTGAGATTTGTCAGAAATCTCTATTTTGAAAAGAGGGTATTCTTTTCCATCTTCCCACTTGACAGTTTTATCTGTTTTTACAGTAGATCGCGTTAGAAAAGAATAGTTACAAGAACTATCCTCAAAAACAACCAATCTATAATCTTCTGAATGTGTATCTTTTTTCATTTTAGTTTTTTTAAACTTTCTTTTATTCTTTTAATGCCAGCTATAATTGTTTCGGTGTTTGTTGCGAAGGAGAATCTTAAATACCCGCTTGCTCCAAATCCATCACCAGCTACAGTCACAACTTTAGCATCGGCGAGAATATAATCAGAAAGGTCGAAAGTGTCTTGTAAAATTTTTCCATCTGCTGTTTTTTTATTTAGATAGCGAGAGAAGTCTGGAAACATGTAAAATGCCCCTCCAGGCATACCACAATCAACACCCTCTAAAGCATTTAATTCTTTATGCATTACAGCTCTACGATTTCGAAATTTTTCTTTCATATCTATTACCGGCTGTTGATTGCCTAACAGTGCTGCTATTGATGCCTTTTGTCCTATTGCGTTTGGACATGATGTTGTTTGACCTTGGATTTTAGACATTGCTTTTACAATATTTTTGTCAGCTGTGGTATAACCAATTCTCCAACCCGTCATAGCATATGTTTTTGACATACTTCTTATTGTTACAATTTCACAATCATAATCATCTAATGTTTGGATTGCCTTAAACTCGCTATCATATACTAGTTCTTCATATGTTTCATCAGAAATAATCACCCAATTATTTTTTTTACATATTTTTAATAGTTTTTTAATTGCTTCATCAGACCATACTCCTCCAGTTGGGTTACTAGGTGAGTTAATAATAATTCCTTTAATAGATGAATCAATTTTATTGGTTAAGTCACTAAAATCTGGTTCAAACTGCTTTTCTGGAATAGTATCAACAAAAAGAGGTGTTGCTCCAGCAATCCTAACAAACTCTGGAAAAGATACCCAATAAGGAGTAAAGATTATCACCTTATCTCCTTTATCAAATAATGCCTGGCACACAACAGACAACGATTGTTTTCCTCCATTTGAAACAATAATATTTTCTGGTGAATAGTCTAATTTGGTTAAACTATAAAGTTTTTTTTGAATGGCTAGCTTGAGATCTAACATTCCTGACCCTGGCGTATATTTTGTATATCCTTGGATCATTGCATCTTTGCCAGCCTCAATAATGTGCTGAGGTGTATTAAAATCAGGTTCTCCTACTCCAAAATTTATTACGTCTTCACCTTGTGCTTTTAGTTCAGCAGCTCTCGATGTCATTTGTAAAGTAAACGACGGTTTTATTTTTTTTACGAGACTTGAAAACTCTTTAAACATTTATTGACTCATTAAGTCTAAGAACTCTTGGTTTGTTTTTGTTCTTCTCATTCTATCGGACATAAACTGCATAGCTTGCTCTGTAGACATTTCTCCTAGCATTTTTCTTAAAATGTACATTCTTGATAGATGTTGGTCAGACATGAGCAATTCTTCTTTTCGCGTTCCTGATTTAACAATATTAAATGCTGGGTATATTCTTCTATCGCTTAATTCGCGATCTAATACCAGCTCCATATTGCCTGTACCTTTAAATTCTTCGAAAATAACTCCGTCCATTTTACTACCCGTATCAATTAAGGCTGTAGCAATAATAGTTAGGCTGCCACCTTCTTCTGTGTTTCTTGCAGCTCCAAAGAATTTTTTTGGCTTTCTTAGTGCATTAGAGTCTACACCACCAGATAATATCTTACCACTATGTGGTATAACTGCATTATGAGCTCTTCCTAAACGAGTTATACTATCTAATAGAATTACTACATCTTTTCCGCATTCTACTAGCCTTTGCGCTTTCGCTAGAGCCATATCAGACACCTGAACGTGTCTTTCTGGTCCTTCATCAAACGTTGAAGCAATAACCTCGGCATCAACACTCCTTTTCATATCTGTAACCTCTTCAGGTCTTTCATCAATTAAAAGGATTAAGAGTACTGTGTTAGGATGGTTTCTTCTAATAGCGTTCGCAATTTTAGAAATTAAAATTGTTTTACCTGTTTTGGGCTGGGCAACAATTAACCCGCGCTGACCTTTACCAATAGGTGCAACCATATCCATGATTCTCATTGACATGTCGCTGGTATTAGACAAGTTAAATTTCTCATTTGGATGCAATGGGGTATACTTGTCAAATTTTCTTTGGCCTTTAATTTCCTCCGGATTAACTCCATTTACTTTTTGTAAATGAAGAAGGGCGTGAAATCTTTCTTTTGATTTGGGAGCTCTTGTTGTTCCTTCAACAAAATGTCCGGTTTTTAATTTAAATCTTTTAATTTGTGATGGACTAACGTAAATATCTTCTGGTCCTGGTAAATAATTATCGTTAACACTTCTTAAAAATCCATAACCGTCCGGGAGTATCTCTAACACACCAGCTGCCATCTTCTCGTTTTTAGGAGCAGCATCTTTTTCGATATCTTTTTTTGTATCTTCAGTATTTGTTTTATCTGTAGATGTAATTGCTTTCAGCAGTTCATCTTTTGACATAGAAGAAGTTTTTTCAATACTCATTGATTTGGCAATTTCTTTTAATTCGGTTAATTTTTTTTCTTTTAATTCAATTAATTTCATAATTCCTCAGTTGTTGTGAAAATTCTTTAGGGGGGAAGTCACCTTGAATTATAAATTACACTATATACTACCATTGTCAAAGGAAAAATCGAAAAAATTATAGACATATTTTGCTATATAATGACTGCCAAATACTACTTTTGGACCGTCATATTCTTTATTGTTTAAGTAGTCAAGTGCATCTTGGATGTTTTCAAAAAATTTGAAATTATTAAGCTCTTTATTTTTTTGGATATCATTTTTCCCCAAGATATCCTTTGATGGAATGGTTGAAATCACTAGCTCCTCAAAAGAGTGTTTAAATAAATCTAAAATTTCTTCCCTTATTTTATCATTTTTAATTACTACAAGACCTATTGGTTTTTTATGATATATATCTTTAAGATCTTTGCATAATATTTTAACTCCTGAACTATTATGCGCGACATCATAAAAAATATTGCCACTCATTAGTTGCATTCTTCCAGGCCAAACCCACTTATTTAAACCGTGCTGTATTTTATCAATACTTAATCCTGGTAATATTTTTTTAATTGTTTCGATTGCTAGAATAGCATTTTGTGCTTGAAAAGAACCGCTTTGTGGAAGATGATATGAGAAATCTTTAAACTTAAAATGCAAGCTTTCCTTTTTTTGTTCCTTAATTACGATATTTTTTTTGTCTACATAGTCCGTATCTGTATTGTTTTCCATTGAAAATTTTGAAATCACCTCTTTTATATTTTTTTTGGTGTTAATTGTTGTGTTGGTAACATTTGGCTTAATTATGCCACATTTTTCTGCAGTAATTTCTTCAACGGAATTTCCCAGAAGGCGGGTGTGGTCAAAATCAATTTCTGTTATTATTGTTTGTATTGGAGACACAACATTTGTTGAATCAAGCCTACCGCCAAGCCCGGTTTCAATAATAGCATAATCTACTTTATTTTTTGCAAAATAATCGAACGCCATTGCTGTGGTTGCCTCAAAAAAAGTGATTGAATTTTTATCAATATATTGTTGATATTTTTTGGTAAAACTAATTATTTCATTATCGGTTATTGGAATTCCATTCACCCTAATTCTTTCATTAAAATTAATAAGATGTGGGGATGTATAAAGACCAACAGTAAAACCACTGTTTTGTAAAATTTTTGCAGTGATGGATGCTGTTGAACCTTTTCCGTTTGTGCCAGCAATATGCACTGTTTTAAAATCTTTTTCTGGGTTTGTGCACTCTGCTAAAAAATTTTTGATATTAGAGAGTCCTAGCTTGATACCTCTATTATGAAGTTTATATAAATAGGCAAGAGTGGAATTAATCATTGTTTAAGGTTTTTTCATATTTTTCAACTGCTCTAAAAATTGCTGTCGCTAATACTTCCCTATACTGTGAGCTTCTTAATTTTTTCTCTTCAGCTAAGTTTGATATAAAGCCAAGCTCCACCAAAACATTTGGCATAGACGCTCCCATTAAAACATAAAAACCAGCCTGTTTAACACCCCTATTTTTTCCTTGAACTCTTTTACCAATCTCTTCTTGGACTAAAGCTGCGAACTGTTCACTTTTTGAAGCAAACGCGCTTTGTGCAATAGTGGCTTTTATTAAATCTTCGTTGGTTAATTGTTTTCCTGAAAAACCCTCAAGTTCTAATACAGCATTTTCTCTTGCTGCAACTCTTACAGCAGCCTCATTTTTGTTTGGTCCAATCAAAAATGTTTCAAAGCCACTGGCTCTTCTGTCGGTTGCTGCGTTTGCATGAATACTAATAAACAGGCTACCATTATTTTCATTAGCAATTTTTGTTCTTTCTCCCAATTTTAAAAAAATGTCTTCATCTCTTGTCAAGACCGTTTTGATTTTCATGTTTTTGGTTATTTTTTTTTCTAACCTTTTTGCTACGTCTAAAGCGATGTCTTTTTCTAGTGTACCTCTATATCCCACAGCTCCTGGATCTTTTCCGCCGTGTCCCGGATCAATAATAATTGTTGAAAATCTCCATTTATTTTTTTCAGCGACTATATTTTTTGCTGGCTTGTTGTTTTCGTTGGGTTTTACAGAAATTAAAATTTTTGACTCGTTAAACATGATGGATAAGCTTTTTACCGAGGAATTGATAATATTTAAAAAAGAATCAATGGGTACAAAGTATTCATTATTTTGCTTAACAACCTTCGATGAAAGCTGATAGATGTTTTCATCAATCAATAAAAAAGTGATTCCGTTGGTTAACTTTATTTTTTGGTTATTTATATAAAAAACAATCTTCTCTGTTTTTTCGCTTATGAATGGTTTTGAATCTGTTGATACTAAAAAATCATTTATTGAAAAAAATGTATTGTTTTCTATGGTATCAATTTCACTAACTAATTGATTGTTTTTAAAAAGCTTAATTGTGTCACTGGTTGCCCCAACACCAATTGAGGTAAATAGATATATGATGAGAAAGTTTAGTTTTATTTTGAATAATTTCACTTGTTGAAATTATTATAAAAAAATGTAAAAGGGCTCAAAAATTGAGCCCTTTTTATTTCAATCGATATGGAAAAAAATATTATTTTTTCATCCACATTGCAACAATCATAACTGCCACTAATCCAGCAACGCCACCGTCTCCAATAGCGCTAACCGCATTACCAATACCTGCAATAACTCCGAAGATATCATCGTACAGGATACCAATAATAGTACCAGCAACAATCAAGTTGATTAATAGACCTGTAGTC